>Ga0307507_10005033_pt1 | contig 22293 bp, 23 predicted proteins | sample 7_EM_MG_FD_207223 | JGI IMG/M metagenome (GOLD analysis project Ga0307507, IMG submission 207223) | Populus trichocarpa ectomycorrhiza microbial communities from riparian zone in the Pacific Northwest, United States - 7_EM | ecosystem: Host-associated > Plants > Roots > Unclassified | place... | reverse complement strand
GAATGACGTTCACTCGATCGGGGGGATGTGGTCATGAGGTGACCACCAAGGCGAAACCAGGACTGACGGCGCCGCTGCGGAACGTCGAATACCGCGTGCTGTGGTCGGCCGAAGCCATCTCGACCGCCGGCGACCAGCTGGCGAAGGTGGCGCTGGCGATCCTCGTCTATGGCCGAACCGGCTCCGCGCTCTGGGCTGCCGCCGTCTACGCGCTGACGTTCCTGCCCGCGCTGGCCGGCGGCCTCGGGCTGTCTCACCTCGCCGACCGTTATCCCCGCCGGACCGTACTCAGCGTGAGCGCGGCGCTCCAAGCCGTGCTCGTCGGGTCGATGAGCGTCCCCGGCATGCCACTCGGCGTGCTGTGCGGCCTCCTCGTCGCGGTCCAGCTCGCGGGCGCGCCCGCCAACGCGGCGCAGAACGCGATCACCCGCGAGGTCTTCACCGACGACGAGCTCTACCTGCGCAGCCAGGACCTGCGGCACATCACCACGAACACGGTGATGCTGCTGGGGCTGGCCGGCGGCGGCCTGCTGGTCACGATGGTGGGCACCTCGTGGGCACTGGCGCTGGATGCCGTGTCCTTCGCGGTCGCCGCGATCATCGTGCGGGTGTGGGTGCACGACCGGCCGGCCGCCGGTGGGGACAACAGCACCTGGTTCGGCGCGACACGGTTCGTCTTCGGGCAACGACGGCTGCGCGTGCTGATCGCACTTTCCTGGCTGGTCGGGCTCGCTGTGGTACCGGAGGGGCTGGCCGCGCCGCTGGCTCATCAGCTCCAGGCGCCCGGGGCCGCGGTCGGGTGGCTGCTCGCGGCCGACCCGCTGGGTTTCGTCGTGGGCGCCTTCGCGCTGTCGAGGTTCGCCTCCGCCCGGCTGCGGCAACGCCTGCTCGGCTTCCTGGCCGTGACGTCGCTGGCGCTGCTCGGCCTGTTCGTCGTCGAACCGAACCTTCCGCTCGCGCTGCTCCTGCTCGCGCTGGCCGGAGCGATGGGCGCCTACATCATCACGGTCAGCGCGACCTTCTCGACCTGGGTGCCCAACGAACTCCGTGGCGGGGCAGGTGGGCTCTACCGCACCGGGCTACGGGTGGCACAGGGAGTCGGGGTCGCGCTCGGCGGCCTGGTCGCCCAAGCCACCGGCTCGGCGATCGAAGCGATCACGCTGGCCGGTTTCCTCGGTGTCGTCCTGGCCGTGCCCACAGCTCTTTCCTGGACTCGCGTGCGGCAGGCCGTCCCTGCCGACGCTGGGGGTTAGGTCGATGGCCCTCGGCCCGTACGACCCTGCTTCCGGGCTATCGCCCGCATTTGTTCACGCTTCACGGTCACGCATGTCAACCTCCACGGGGCAAACGGTCCGACGGTTCACTGCCGCATTCAATCAGGCTCAGGCTTCACGGTCCGACATCGGAACGACACCTCCAGTCAACGCACAGCCGGGGGAAGCGGAAATCTGCAAAACGCATTCAGGATTCCCCACGGAGCCGGAGATCACACCTCCTCGCGCGGGGGATCACGAGTATGGACCAACGACTGATTCCGCTCTCGCGGAGGGCTGGTCGCCGGGAAGTCGACGGGTGGGATGATACCGGTAACGGATAACGAGATCACAGCGGGAACCGTCACACCTGCGCGGACCGGCACGTCGGAGGGAGGTCGAGCTCGATGCCCTTGAACGACGGCTCGGCCGCGGACACTCCACACCATTCCGATCCGGTGGGCAATTCACCGGATTCGACACGGGGTGCGACGAGTTTGTCGCGGTCTGTCGGAAAATACCGGCCCTCCTCGATCCTGAATCGTATCCGGGGCTGGGATCTGTGGACAAAGCCCCGGCCGATGGTCGCGTTTTTGCTCGGCTGGGAAGCGCTTGCCATCGCGGTACTGACCCTCGGTCTCGTCACCGAACGGTCACCTGCACTCGAGGACTGGGCCCGGTTCGGCATCCTGGTCGCCTGTTCGACGCTGCACATCCAGCTCACGCGGCGGCAGGAGGAGCGGCGGCGCAACCGGGTCACCGCCGTCCACATCGACCTGAGCGGCGTCTGGGTGTTCCCGGGCGCGCTGCTCCTGCCGATCCAGCTGACCCTGTTGCTGATCGTGATCGTCCGGGTGCAGCGCTGGTTCAACGCCCGCCGCCCGCCGCACAAGTTCGTCTTCACCACGTTCACGCACGCGGTCTCCGCGCTGCTCGCCAGGACGATGTTCGAGTCCTTCGGCGGCGACCTGAGCCATCTGACCCCGGCGAACTCCCCCGCCGTGTTCGGCTTCCTCGCCGTGGTGGGGTTCTGCTACGCGGCGCTGCAGGCCGTGGTGATCGGCACCCTGCTGGCGCTGGGCGGGACCTCCGCGCCGACTCTGTCGAACGTACTGGGCAGCAAGGACGACAACCTGCTGGAACTGTCGACGATCGGGCTCGGCACGGTCGCCGCTGTGCTGCTGGTGAACATCCCGCCCGCGATCGTGATCCTCGTGCTGATCTCGGTGCTGGGAAACCGGCTGGCCGAAATCAACCAGCTGCAGTCCGAGGCGAGAACGGATCCGAAGACCGGCATCTTCAACGTCCGGGGCTGGACCGAATCGGCCGAGCGCGCGCTCAACCGTGCCGGGCGGTCGAACGAAGCGCTGGCGTTGCTGATGATCGACCTCGACCACTTCAAATGGATCAACGACACCTACGGACACCCCGCGGGTGACGATGTCCTGCGCTCGGTGGCCCAGACCCTCGACGAAATCACCAGGCCGAACGACATCATCGGCCGGTTCGGTGGCGAGGAGTTCCTGATCCTGCTCCCCGACGCCGACCAGACGGCGGCGAAGGTCGCCGCCGAGCGCATCCGGCACGCGATCGCCGAACAGCGGATCATCACCACCGACAAACGCGGCGGGCGCGCGCAGATCAGCGGCCGGACGACGTCGATCGGCGTCTCCCTCTTCGGCCCGAACGGCACTTCGGTCGAGCAGCTCCTGCACGCCGCGGACGCGGCCGTCTACGCCGCCAAGGAGGGCGGCCGCAACCAAGTACGGTTCGCGGACGCCCACCATCGCCTCGACGACGCCGTCCGCGATCAGGAAACCCGGTAGCCGCCCTCACCCGAAGGGGCGGTGGTGGCAACCCGCCGGTCCATCCTCCGGCTATCCCCATGTCGGCGCCCGGAGCGAGCTGGCACCCTTGGTCCATGCCCGCACCAGCCGAGCGTCCCCTCCGCCGTCCGTGGTCGACGTCGGGCTGGCTGCTGCTGGTGCTGCTCGTGGTGTTCGCCTTCGGGCTGATCGCCTCGCGCCCGGCCTCACCGCCGGACCAGGGACCGCCCACCGGGGACGTCCTGGCCGCGCAGAACGCGATCGACGCGCTGGTCCACCCGGGCCCGGCGCCGACCGCGCTGGCCCTGCTGCCGAAGGACTTCACCCAGGCCAGCGGTGTGAAGCCGGGGTTCATGGCGGCGCGGGACGGGACCGTCCGCGCGGTGCACTCCGACGGTGGCTGTTCGACGCCGTGGGGCGACGACAACACGAAGTGGGACTACGCGGTCCCGTGCAAGGCTCACGACCTCGGCTACGACCTGCTGCGCTACGCCCAGCGGAAGGGCCACCCGCTCGGCCCGGAGGTCCGCGCCGCGCTGGACACCCGGCTCTCGGACGACATGCAGCACGCCTGCGTGCTCAACCCGATGAACTCGGCCACCACCTGTCACGTCGTGGCCTCGTTCTACTCCGCCGGGCTGGTGCTCAACTCGTGGCACCAGCGCTGGGGCCCGCCAGTCGGCGACCCGGTCGGGCCGATGGTCGCCGGGGTGCTGGTGATCGGCTGCCTGCTCGTGTTCCGGCTGCGTGGCTGGCTGCACGCCCGGCGAACCGCCGAGCCGCGGCCCGAGCGTGCCCCCGCCGCGCCGGTGAGCCGGTGGGCGCTGCTCGGCGCGGGCGGCGTCGTCCTGCTGCTGCTGGGCGAGTCGGTGACCGCGCTCGCGCACTGGGCGGGCGCGCCGGAGCGGTCGCTGTGGCCGTTGACCTGGCTGGCGCAGCTCGCGCCGCTGGTGTTCTTCGCCGGTGGCCACGCCAACGCCGCGGGCTGGCGAAGGGAACCCGGCGGCTACCGGCACTACCTCGCCGAGCGCGCGAGCCCGTTGCTGCGGCCCGCGCTGATCTTCGCCGTCGTCGCGCTGCTGGTTCCGCTGGCGCTCGAACTGCTCGGCATCCCGGCGGGCACGACGGCCACCGTCATGCGCGTCGCGCTGCACCCGTTGTGGCTGCTCGGGGTGTACCTGCTGACGATCGTCTGCGCGCCGCCGCTGCTCGCGCTGCACCGGCGGGCCCCGGTGGGCGCGGCCGTGGGCCTGCTCGCGCTGGTGGTCACCGGGGAGCTCGTAGCGAGCTGGTCCGGCTCGCCGTTGCCGAGGTACGCGGCGACGTTCGCGCTCGCGCTTCTGGCGCAGCAGCTCGCCTTCGCGCACGCCGACGGCGTACGTCCGTCTCGACGGCTTCTCGCCTTCGCGACCTTCAGCGGTGTCGCGGGCCTCGCCGTGGCGAGTGTCCTGCTCGGTGGGCCACCTGTCCTGCTCGGCAGCCCGGGCGCCCCAGCCGCGTTCTCCGCGCCGCCGTGGGGCGTGCTGCTGCTCGGGCTGACGCAGCTGGGCCTGCTCGGGCTGCTGGCCGGACCGCTGACCCGGCTCGGACAGCGGCGGCCGGTGTCCGCGGCCGTCCGGTTCGTGCTCCGCGCGCCGATGAGCCTCTACCTGGCCTTCCTGGCGGCGATGCTGCTGCTGGTCGCGGTCGTCTACCTGCCGGGCCGGATCGTGGACGGCGTGAGCTGGCTGCTGCGTCCGCGCGTGCTGCTGGCCGTCGGCCTGCTGGCGGTGCCCGCGACGCTGGTGTTCTGGTGGTTCGAACGCCACCCTGGCCGGGTCGCGCCCCGCGCGGCGGACCTGCCCGGCCGCCGGAGCGCGGTGCTGACCAGGGCGGCCGCGGTGTTCGGCATCGGCTACGCGACGCTGGGCGTGTTCGGCTTCGCGCTGACGCGCTTCGGCGGGGCCGCCGCCGACGCCGACCTGCTCGGCCTGCGGCTCGACCCGATCCAGAGCCTGGTCCACCTGCTGCTCGGGGTGTTCCTGCTGCACACGATCCGGATCGGCGCGAGCTCGGCGGCCGCCACCTGGTTCGCCACCGCGCTGGCCTGCATGCCGTCGCTGCTCTTCGCCGCCGACGGCGACACGCCCGGGCTGCTCGGTGTCACGCTGCACGCGGTCACGGCCGCCTTCGCCGTGCTCGCCGCGGCCGGCACTCTGCTTCGCACCCGGCGTGCTGCGCATGCGACGTCCTGACCAGGCGAAACCGCAGCGGATGCGGGAAACTGGGTGGTGCGCGCCACAAAAGCAGGGGGATGTGTAACGCTACGGCAACCAGGGACAGGCACCATGCGTCCCAAGCCCTGGCAGTACCGGAACCAGCAGTAAGGAGCCGTCCGCGTGGATCACCCGCCTCGGAATGGGCAAGGCGAACGCCGCCCCGCCCGGCCCAGGCCGGACGACCCCCGGCGTGCTCCGTCCAAGGGCACCCCGCCGCCGCGCGGGGCCCGGCCCGCGCCGGCCCGGCGTCCGGCCCCGCCGCCGCGCGGCCGGAGTTCCTTCCGCGGCGCGAAGGTCGCGCTGACCGTGGTGTCCCTGCTGGTGATGGGCCTGACCGGGTACGCGTGGGCGGCGATGCAGGGCCTGGTCAACGGCCTGAACTACGTCGACGTCGGCACCGGCGACGACGGAGGCGACAAGCCTGCCGACGGCGCCCGCGACATCCTGCTGGTCGGCCTCGACAGCCGCACCGACGCGCAGGGCAACCCACTGCCTCAGGACGTGCTCGACCAGCTGCGGGCGGGCGAGTCCGACGGCGAGCTCAACACCGACTCGCTGATCTTCGTGCACATCCCGAACGACGGCAGCAAGGCCGTCGCGATCTCGCTGCCCCGCGACGCCTATGTGGACATCCCGGGCGGCTACGGCAAGCACAAGATCAACTCCGCGTACGCCCGCGCGATGCTCGCCGCGCGCAAGGACCTGCAGAAGCAGGGCGTGTCCGACCCCAAGGAGCTCGACGTCAAGGCCAACCAGGCCGGGGCGAAGGAGCTGATCGCGACCGTCGAGGCGCTGACCGGATCGCACATCGACAACTACGCCGCGGTCAACCTGCTCGGCTTCAGCGAGATCACCAAGGCCGTCGGCGGCGTCGACGTCTGCCTCAACAACAACGTCAACGACCAGTACTCCGGCGCGAAGTTCACCAAGGGCCAGCACACGATCTCCGGCGTCGAGGCGCTCGAGTTCGTCCGCCAGCGCCACGGACTGCTCCGCGGCGACCTCGACCGGGTGGTCCGCCAGCAGGTGTTCATGGCCGGGATGGCGCGCAAGGTGCTCTCGGCGGGCACGCTCACCGACCCGGGCAAGCTCGGCGACCTGATCGACGCGATCAAGAAGTCGGTCGTGCTCAACCAGAACTGGGACATCTTCGGCTTCGCCCAGCAGATGAAGGGCCTCACCGGCGGCCAGCTCGAGTTCCGCACGATCCCGGTGGAGAACGTCGAGTACAAGACGCCCGACGACGGCGTCGCGATCAAGATCGACCCGGCCGTGGTGAAGGCCTTCGTCCAGGGGCTGGCCGGGCCGCCGGCGGGCGAAACGCCCCCGGCGCAGCAGGCCAACAGCGCGAACAAGGCGACCACGGTGGACGTCCGCAACGCCTCGGGCCGCACCGGGCTGGCCGCGAGCGTGGCCAAGGACCTCACGGCCAAGGGCTTCACCTCCGGCGACACGGCCAATGCGACGGCCCGCAAGACCACGGTCATCTGGGTGCCGAAGGGCGCCACCGACAGCGGCAAGGCGGTCGCCGCAGCACTCGGCGGGACGCCGACGGTCCAGGAGGACAAGAGCGTCTCGACCGGGCACGTGATGGTGTTCCTCGGCGCGGACTACCAGGCCTCGAACGCCACCGGCACGGGCAACGGCGCGGTCGCCGGCGCGACGTCGCAGCAGCCCGCCCCGCCGCCGGTCGCCGACGAGGACAAGCCGATCACCGCCGACGGCGTGCCCTGCGTCAACTGATCCAGCCATCCCCGCCGCGGGTTAGCCCGTTCGGCCCAAGTGTCGAATCGGTATGAAACTCGTCCCCGAAATCGCGTAATGGCTCCGGCCCTGCCCACTTTCATACACATGAGGGTGCACACGCAGCAGTTTTGTCACGTCAGCGCAGGGTGCTGAGGCGCCGGTGAGCAGGCAGGGGACCGGAAGTGCTGATCGACGCTGAGGACTATCAGCGGGTGCTCGGGGACGAGCTCCGCAAGCTCAGGCGCAGCCGAGGGTGGACGCGCAAGGAGCTCAACCAGCATCTGCAGAGCGAGATCTCGCTACAGACGTTGGCCACTTACGAACTGGGCACCCGGCAGTGTTCCGTGGTGCGCCTGGTCGAGCTGTGCGTCGCGATGGACGAACTGCCCCAGGACCTGATCGCCAAGGTGCACCGCCGTGTGTTCGTCGACGAGCCCGGCCGGGTTCGCGTCGACCTCCGCTCGGTCGTCACCGGCGCCCCGCCCGAACTGCTCCCGCTGCGCCGCTGGGCCGAGGACCGGCTGCGCCGCGTCGTCGAGAACGGCCCGGTCGAGGTCTCCCTCGACCTGCCCGCCCTCGAGCGCATGGCCGAGCTCTGCGGTCTCCCGACCGTGGACCTCATCGGCAAGCTTCGCAGCTTCGCCATCCACTGATTCCCTCCCCTGGGAACGGGAACGGGCCGCTGCCTCCCTGAGCGGCCGGTTCCCCGCAGCTCCGGTGCCCCTCGCCCGGAGCGCAATGAACGGTCCTTTCCTTGCGGATTTCGCAAGGAAAGGACCGTTCATTGCATCTGGGCCGGGCCTCAGCCGAGCAGCTCGAAGTCCTCGCGGCGCACCTTGCGGGTGTCGAGCCAGTACCGCCAGGTGAAGCCCGGCCAGATCGTCCGGTTGACGCCCTTCGCGTCCAGGTACCAGCTCTTGCAGCCACCCCGGGTCCAGATGCCCTTCGCGAGCTTGCGCTGGATCTCGGTGTTGAACCGCTCCTGCACCTCCGGGCGCGGCTCGATCGCCCCGCCCCGCGCCAGCCGCAGCGCCTCGGCGACGTAGGAGATCTGCGCCTCGATCATGAACACCACGGAGTTGTGCCCGAGCCCGGTGTTGGGGCCCAGCAGGAAGAACAGGTTCGGGAAGCCGGCGACGGTGATCCCCAGGTGGGTGCGCATCCCCTCGCTCGCCCACTCCTTGCCGAGGTTGCGCCCGTCGCGGCCGACGATCTCCAGGTCGTCGAAGGCGTCGGTGACGTGGAAGCCGGTGCCGTAGACGATCGCGTCGACCTCGTGCTCGACCCCGGCCGCGTCGACCACGCTGTGCTCGCGGACCTCCTGGACGCCCGCCGTCACGACGTCGACGTTGCCCCGGGCCAGCGCCGGGTAGTAGTCGTTGGAGATGAGCACGCGTTTGCAGCCCATCGTGTAGTCGGGGGTGACCTTGGCGCGCAGCACCGGATCCTTGATCGCGCGGTCGATATTGCGCTTGGCCAGCCGCTGACCGATCTTCATCACCCACGACTGCCCGTTGAAGCCGATCGCGCGCGCTTCGAGCAGCCAGTAGAGCAGGGTGCGGTAGGCGCGCTGGGCGGGCGGGAACGCGCGGAACAGCGCCCGCGCGCGACCGGACATCGCGTGATCGGCCTTGGGCATGATCCACGGCGGCGTGCGCTGGAACAGCGTCAGCGCCTCGACATCCCTCGCGATCTCCGGCACGAACTGGACCGCGCTGGCGCCGGTGCCGATCACCGCGACCCGCTTGCCGGAGAGGTCGACGTCGTGGCGCCACCGCGCCGAGTGGAACGCCGGCCCGGCGAAGTTCTCGATGCCCGGCAGCTCGGGGATCTGCGGCAGGTGCAGCGCGCCGACCCCGGCGACCAGCGCGTCCCCGGCGAACTCGTCGCCGCCCCGGGTGCTCACGTGCCAGCGGCTCTCGTCGGCGTCCCAGCGCGCGCCGGTCATCTCCTGGCCGAAGCGGATGAAGCGCCGGAGGTCGTACTTCGCGGCGACCTCGCGCATGTAGCGCCAGATCTCCGGCTGCGGTGAATACGCCCGCGACCAGCCGGGGTTCTGCTCGAAGGAGAACGAGTACATGTGCGAGGGGATGTCGCAGGCGCAGCCGGGGTAGCTGTTGTCGCGCCAGGTACCGCCGACGTCGTGCGCCTTCTCCAGGATGACGAAGTCGTCGCGGCCCTCTTTCCGCAGCTGGATGGCCATGCCGAGGCCGGAGAACCCGGTCCCGACGATGACGACCCCGGTCTCCGTGCGGTTGCCCATGACGCCTCCAGTTGCCTGTTACCCGTCGTCCAGCTTACTCAGAGTAGGTTACTAGCGGTAGAGTGTCACCCGTGACCACCGCGAAGCGCAAGCGCATGCCACGAGCCGAGCGCGAACGCCAGATGATCGAGATCGCCGAGCAGGTCTTTTCCGCCCGCGGGTACACCGCCGCGTCGATGGACGAGATCGCCGAGCTGGTCGGCGTGTCGAAGCCGATGCTCTACGAGTACTTCAACTCGAAGGAAGGCCTGCTCCTGGCCTGCATCCGGCAGTCACGGGCGGCGCTGCGCGAGGTCACCGAGCAGGCCACGGTCGGCGCGGAGAACGCCGAGGACGCGCTGCGGCGCGGGCTGCTGGCGTTCTTCGTGTTCATCCGCGAGCGACGCCAGGCCTGGTCGCTGCTGCGACACGAGATGGCGCTGATCGGCACCCCGGCCGCCGACGAGATCGAGCAGACCCGCCGCCAGCAGACCGACCTGATCGCCGCCCTGATGAGCGGCCATTTCGAGGCCGAGGACGACCTGCGCGCGGAGGCGTCCGCCGAGTTCGTGGTCGGCGCCTGCGAGCGGCTGGCGATCTGGTGCGAGCGACACGAGGACGTGACCCCCGCGATGGCCACGGACTACGCCATGGACATGCTCTGGAGCGGCCTGAACAGGCGCGCCCGGTGATGCCCGTGAAGATGCTCGTGCATTAGGCCATTCGGTCGTCACTCAGTGCACATTGCGTCAGGTGTCTTGTGACACAGAGTTGTCCTACTGTATCGATGACCCTGTACAAAGTTAGCTGGAGTTTCGCGGCCGTGCGAGGGTGGCGGAAACCACGTCATGGAAACGTGGTAGCCGCGTCACGGTTGTGTGAAGCATGCTGGTGAGGGAGAGGGGTGTGAGGCAGATGGTGGAAGCGATCACGGCAACCTACGTCCAACAGGACGCCGACTGGACTATCACGGTGAGCGGTAGTGGTAAGCAACTGACCGCTCGCGCGCCCGGCATCATCGCGGCCCGCGACCGGGCCGACCAGCTGGTCGAGCAGCTGGAGGCCGAGGGCAGGACCACGGTGGTGCACCTGCTCAACGGGAGTGCGCTGGAGTTCACGAGCACGTACATGACGGCCCGGCTGACTTTGCCGAAGCTGCCGCCGCTCGAGGTGCCGCCGCCCGGTAGCGTCCCGCAGCCGCAGGTCCCGCAGCAGCAGACGGCCGAGAAGGCGGAGAAGAAGCCGGCGATGCCGCCGAGCAAGCAGCTCCCGAAGGCGGTCGAGGCCCGGAAGAAGCCGGCCACGCCGCCCGCCCGCGAGAGCAAGGCGGCCGCGAAGAAGGCTCGCGCCTGAGCGCTACTTGAGGAGCTTGCGCAACAGCAGGAGGAAGATCAGCACACCCGCGCCGATGAGCGGGTACTTCACCTTGGGGTCGTCCAGCTTGGCGCGCACGCCGTCCTTGGCGGCGTCCGCCAGCTTCTTGGGGTCGGCCTTCACGGCGAGCTGGTCGAACGTCGCCGCCAACGCGGTCCTGGCCTGTTCGATCTCACGCTCGATCGTCTCGGGATCGCGAGCCACGGTTCCTCCTAGCCGCAAGGGACTCCTGGCGCCCCACGTTAGAGGACCGGGTGCGCTGTCCCCGCACCGGCCACGCCGGAGGGCACCGAACGTGGCGCACGCTACGCTTTCGAGCGTCGGGCCCGTAGCCCAATTGGCAGAGGCACACGGTTTAGGTCCGTGCCAGTGAGAGTTCGAGTCTCTCCGGGCCCACATAGAGTCCTTATACGAACCCCAGCCAAGATCAATTTGTCGGGGTTCGCCGCGTTTCAGGCCATGACCTGCTGAAACTGCTTGTCTTGCAGGATGGACCAGGGCTCCCGGCTGCCTATCCCCGCTACAGCGGCAGGGACCACCGCCTGTCCGTCGCCGGGTGGGCTACGACCTGTTCGCCCTCCGGCGCGACCAAGATGCTGAAGTCCTCCGGACGCGGCTGTCGCAGGTGGAGCCAGTGCTCGTGCGCGGCTTCCAGCTCGTCCCACAGACGCCGGTCGCCGCCTTGGGTGACCTGGCGGTCAGCGGCCGGATCATCGGTGGTGGCCTCGACGCGCGCCCATGCCCCGGTGCGTGGGTCGGTAAGGCAGAAGTACATCGGACCGTCCTTGACCTTGACGTGCCCGGACTCGGTCCCCGGCATCGCCAGCTGGGCGAAGAACGCGAACGCCCGGCCGCGCTCACGCAGCACCGCGGGAGCCAGCCGGGTCGTGCGGGATTCGCCCGGCTCGCTGACCGCGCGGCGGGACAGCTCAGGCAGCCGGAGGAAGGGCTGCTGCGGGCTTCGCAGCGGCATGAAGTTCAACCCAGTGGGCAGGAACCGGCCGTGCGCGGACTGGTCGGCACTCATGGTCAGGTGGGCCAGGTTGCCAGCGAAGGCACCGCGGATGTCGGTGAGGATCGTCCCGCCGGGCCGGGTCTGCGCGAGCCAGGCCGGAGGCACCTTCCGCAGCGACGCCGTAGCGATGATCCGGTCATACGGGGCGCGCTCCGGATAGCCGAGGTACCCGTCCGAGACCGCGAGCCTCGGAGCCAGGCTGAGGACAGCCAGCCGCTGGCTGGCCTGGGCCACATACGCCGGATTGACATCGACGGAGGTGACCGAGCCGGACCCGAGCCGATGCGACAGCAAGGCGGCGGTCCAGCCGGTGCCGGTGCCGATCTCCAGTACGGAGTCTCCTTCGGTGGCTTGGCTTTGCTCCAGCATGGTGGCCACCACGGTCGGGGCAGAACATGAGCTGACAAGCACGCGCTGCTCATCGAAGTCGGTCAGCAGCGCCTCATCGTGGTAGACCGCGCGCAGCCATTCCTGTCGCCGGGCGCTGTCGGCGACGTCGTGGGACTGGCCGCCCAGGTTGTCCGGCAAGGTGAACTTCGGCGCGAACAGGTGCCGGGGGATCTGTTCGAACGCGGTCTTCCATTCGGGTGTGGTCAGCGCTCCCTTGTCGACCAGTTGCTCGATCAGGGTCTGGTTCAGGTCGTCGGCCAGTCGCTTGAGCTGGCTGTCGAGATCGATCACAGGTCTTCTCCTGTCAGGTGCGCGGCGAGGGCTGCGGCGATGGGAAGCCCGGTCGCTTCCTGAATCCAACCCCATTGCCCGCTCGGGTTCAGGTCGACGAAGTGGTGTTGGCCGTCTGCCGTCACGACGAAGTCGGCAGCTGCGAAGGCGAGGCCGAGCCGGTCAAGCAGGGCGAGCAAGGAGGCTTCGACCTTGCCCGGGAGGCTCACCGGCGAGTAGCGCAACGCCGAATAGTTCGTGCGCCAGTCGATCATGCCGCCGTCGGGTGACAGGATGTTGGCCGCGAACACCTGCCTCCCGACCACGGTCGCCCGCACGTCGCGGACTTTCGGCACCCGCTCTTGGAACTGGTGCGCGGTCAGAGCCACCCGCAGGTCGGCCATGTCCGAAGTCGCAACCTCTGTCGTGGGGATGAAAGCCACCCGGCCACCATCGGCAACCGTCGCCGACGCGAGGGCCTTGTACACGGCCAACGAGCCCAGGTAGGCGCTGTGCTCGGCGGCGTGCTCCGGGGCGTTGGTGATCACGGTGCGCGGCACGGACAGTCCGCACGCGGCCGCGACCTGGAGCTGGAACGGCTTGTACTCGGCGTCGGCAGCCCGGGAAGGGTGGTTGACCCAAGAGCACGACAGGCTCATGAGAAGCCCGCCGATTCCTCGGCGGGCTTCCCGACCCGCGAACCGCTGCTCAGCATCGGTCATTGACTCCGGGAACGTGAACATCGTCGGCCGACGGACGTAGACGCTGCGGATGTCGCCCAGGTCGACGGCGCGGTCCGTGCTGCGGATCTCGCCTCGCCACGTACCGTCGAATCGTGCGCTCACCTGAAGTGAGAGCGGGAAGTCGGCGGTGTCCACGCGCATCACCGACGCGCCACAGTCAGCCAACTCCTTGACCACCAGATCGGCCGTCGTGTCAGTCGCCTCGGTCAACACCAGCACCGTGCTGGCGGCAGATTGCGGGTTCATCGCTTTAGCCTGTCTCCTCGCTCAACCGTTAGTCGTCGGTGACGTCGAACGCCACGTCCTCGTCCTCGCCGTTTCCGTCGCTGGTGACCTCTGTGACCGCCTGGGTGGCGTTCTTCTTGCCCGCGCGAAGGTCGCCACGGTTGGGTGCGGTCCGCAGGGTGAGACCGAAGGGCGTCACGTCGGTGTCCGCGATGGACTCGGACGCCGGCGTGAACCCTCGGGGAGGCCCGAGTACGAAACGCTTGTCGGCATCGGTGATTGGCATCTCGGCCGTGGTCATCTGCTATCTCCATTTCCTGTAGGGATCGCTTCGAATTACAAGTGCCAGGCTCATCAATCCATGCGGCGGCTCTCTTTCTCATGTGGTTCCGAACAAAACTCCGGTCTTGAGGTTCAAGCCGGAGGGCTCTTGGTGTCCGGATCGCTGTCGGGCCACGGGGCAGGGGGCGAGTCGGGGTCCGAGCGCACCCGGCGGTTGTGCCGGGCGTCGCTGACGATGAGCCCGACCGCCCAGACGATGGGGACGGCCATGACGACGAGCACCGCGAGCGCCCAGCCGCTCACGACGTGGGCGGCTCTGGCGACGTCGGCGGGTCCGGGGCGGCCAACTTGTCGGCGTAAAGGTTCACCACCTCGGCCAGCGCGGTCAGCAAGCGGCCAACTTCGCGCAGGTCGGCGCCGGACAGCGCGCCGACCTGGAGCCGGGTGGCCACCGCCACCAACTGGCGGCCGGTCGTGGCGAGCCGGTCCGAGAGCCGCACCGGCGTGCCCGGCTCGGCCTGGTCGTCCGCGTGTGAAGCCAGCAGGCCAGCCAGATCGATCAGGAGCCCGGCGAACTCCTGTTGCTTGTCTGCGGCCATCGTTCCGGCCAGCAGCTCGGTGGACACGCGGGGGACGTGCTTGGTCACGGCTGCGAGCGCGCGTACCAGTTCGGCGGTCTGGCGGTTCACACTCGCACCTCGTCGGCCAGTACTCGCAGGGACGAGCCGGTCTGCCGGATGGCGGCCGTCAGGTGCTTGACCCCCTCGGGCTTGCGCGACAGCTGGCGCGTTTCCACCACCAGGGCCAGGGCGCTGCCCTCCAGCCGGAGGGCATCCAGCAACCCGGTAAACCCGGGGCGGACCAGCTGACTGGAGCCGGTGCCAAGATCGCGGAAGACCGCGCCCAGCTCCCAGCCCCGCGTCGCAGCCCAGGCGCGCAGCAGATCACCGCAGGCGTCGGCGTAGTCGGGCTCAGGCTCAGGTGTGCGGATGTAGCCGTACACGAGGAGTGCCTTCCCGGCCGGCGTGGCGAAGGGGATACGCTCTCGAAGCTGGCAGGCAAGCTGTTGGAGCTGCGCATACTTCGGGGACATGGCTAGAACCCCTCCCGCAGGCGGTACGCCAGCCGGGCGGAGTCGCAGGGCCAGATCCGCCCGCAGGCGACACAGTGGCCCGCTAGCCCTGCGGCCTCCGGGTACGGGGCGTGCAGCACCAGGTACAGCACCGTCAGCTGATACAGGCGCGCCGGTTCGGGGAAGCGAGGCTCCGGTACCGCGGCCAGGCCGTTGCGTCCGCGCTCCCAACAAGCCGGTACGACGGGTGGTTTCCGTACCTCAACCGCGCGGACTGTCACTGGTTCGCTCCGTCCCTCTTTCCGACGACATGGACGGCACCCGGCGGCCGGGACGTGCGACCACGAAGAGCGGTGGTGCTTGCGGGATGCCCGTCCGTGGCCTCGGGGAGGCAAGAGATGTCAACCGGCCGCCGGGGTGCCTGGCGACAACAAAACCGCAGATCAGGGGGCTAAACCACCCCGTCGGGCCGTGATCTTGCGGGACAAGAATTCCCTGTTCAACCGGGAGATTCTGCGCCATACTGGCGTTCGTGTACGGTCCGCGCGACGCCAGCGCGCAAAGGAGAAACCGGATGCCAACAGTAACGCGCAGTCTGCGTCAAGAGCAGCGCCAATTGTCAGCTCAGCTGCGCGCGCAGGCAAAGACCTGGGTCGAGATTGCGCAGATCTTCGCCGAGCGCTACCACGTCAACATGCGCGTGGCACTGCGGCTCGTTCGCGACTGGAGCCAGCGGGAGGCGGCCGACCGCTGGAATGCGCGCTGGCCGACCGACCCCAAGACCTTCAAGAACTTCTCCTACTGGGAACTCTGGCCCGCCGACACCGGCCATGCGCCATCCCTTGGCGTACTTGGCAAACTGGCCGAACTGTACGAGTGCAGCGTGGCCGACCTGCTGGGCGATGCCACCGACTTCCGGACGGCCGACGACGCCTATCGCCGTCACCAGCAGCTCGCCACCCTCCACGATCCCCAGGCGACGGACGCAATCCATGATTTCGTGGCCCAGCTCGACCACATCGACGTCCATGAGCTGGCCCAGATGGCGACGACCTGGGCACAGAGCAGCGGCGGCGGAGTCAGTCGCCGGTCGCTCCTGCTCAAAGTCAGCGCTGCCCTGTCGTTGGCCTCAGCCGGTTCGGCCTTGGCGGGCGACGCGGCCGCAGCCGAATCAGCACCGGGCGTCATCCAGGCGAGCGACGACCTCTCGGGGATTTGGCATAGCCAGTATCAATTTCCGAGCACCGGTCGGCGCAAAACCATCACCGGAGAGCACTATGTGGTGCTGCGGCAGACGGGCGCGCGGCTCATTGCGCAAAGCCTGCCGCACTCGACCGGGTCGCGCCTCCGGCTCGAGCTCGGCAAAGACCTGGCGGTCGCCACTGGCACCTGGCGCGAACAGACTTCCCCTACCGGCTACTACAAGGGAGCCACCTACCACGGCACCCTGCAAATGGTGGTCGATCCAGCCGGGCGGCGGATGAGCGGTATGTGGCTCGGTTTTGGCCGCGACTTTGCGATTAACAGCGGCGAGTGGAGCCTTACCCGCTGTGAGGCCGACACCTCGAAGTCCGCTCAGCGCGCTTATCACGGCAAGGCGTGAACGTCAGCTCAGGACGGCCACAATCCTTGTGCCAGCCGGAAACGCCCCCGCCTCGATGCGGGCAAAGAGTCCATAGAGCATCTTCGCCTCGTACACCCAATCCAGCGTGATGACGTGCTGGGCCGCGAAGGCGGCGATGAAGTCGTCGAGAACAGCGGTGCGCTTGGCGTAGCCGCCGAAGTGGAAGTCGTAGTCAATGGCCCAGTTCGGCGTCACGTCGCCGAAAGCCTCGCACCGGAGCCGCCGGACCTCATCATCCAGGAACTGGCCACCCTTGAGCACCGCGAAGCCGAGCGCTCGTTGCTCCCCGTCCAGGCCGGCCGCGATCCCGGCGAGCGTGCCACCCGTGCCGCAGGCGCAAGCGATGACATCGAACTCCGTCGTGATCTCGGCAACCAGCTCGGCACAGCCGCGCACCGCCAGGCCGTTGCTGCCGCCCTCGGGCAAAACGTAACAGGGCCCGAACTGCGCCTCGAGCGCGGCCAGCACCTCTGGCTCGGTCTTGCGGCGGTAGGTGGCGCGATCCAGGTACGTCAGCACCATGCCCCGGCTGGTGGCGTAGGCCAGGGAGTCGTTAAGCGGCAGGTGCTCTTCACCGCGGATCACCCCGACGGTCTCAAAGCCCAGGTAGTGACCGGCAGCCGCCGTCGCCCGGATGTGGTTAGAGAACGCCCCGCCGAAGGTCAGGAGCCTCGTATAACCCTGTTCCCTGGCGGCCGCCAGGTTGGGTCGGAGCTTGCGCCACTTGTTGCCCGACACTTCAGGGTGGATGAGGTCGTCACGCTTGAGGTAGAGCCGGACGCCGTGGGTCTCCAGGCGGTCGTGGTGCAGCTGGATCAGCGGCGATGGCAGGCGCACGACGAGCCCTGATCTGCTCGGTTCGCTCGTGTCCATGCGGTGAGCGTAGTAGAGCTCCAAGTGAGGCACCTTGCGGCGACCGCACAGGACATGCGAGATGAGGGTGAGTAGCTTCGAGTTCCTGGAGCTGGACGCCGCGAAGCTGCGCCTGCGGCCGTCTATGGCCCAGCGTGTGGAGTTGGCGCACCGGGCGTCGGTGCATGGCGAGGCGTTGGATGGGAGTCCGGGCATGACTGCCCCTTTGAAGAAAGGGGTGATCCCGGAATCCTCGTTTCTCATTTTGGGTGCTTGCACCCGCCACGGCTCCCTTGCTTGGGAGCCGTTTTTTGTGCTCAGTTCGGGCCACTATTGGGTTGTGACGCCAGCGGCTTCGTGGATCGTCCTGTGTATGAGTTCCGGCAGTAAGATCAATGCCTGGTCAAGTAGGTACTCAATAGCTGTCGCATCGTTGCTTTCGTTTATCCTGATGCGATTGACCCAGACCTTCGGCTCATATCTCGCCAGCATGGATAGCGCGTACAGGATGGACCACCAAAGCAGGAATGGATGAGCCGGCTTAGTGGAACCTCCAACCGTTGGAAAGGCCAGCCGTTGTTGCCCCCGATAGGCGACGGTGTGACGCCCAACGATCACCTGCTCCGTCTCCGCATAGCCTGGGTTAGGCCATATCAAAGGAACTCGAGCGCTATCATTCTCGAGCTGCAAGCCCACTGGATTTCCCGCCGGAGATGAAAACTCCCAATCGCCCAGGGATGGATATTCGTTAAGAAACTCCGCTACGTGTTGTCGCTCTGCGGCCCATCCCGCTACATCGACACTCGGGTCTGTGCTTGGCTGCGCCGGGCTGTATACCAACGCTTTCGGGACGCCACGCACGATAACGGGGACGTCGTGAGCCCTGATGGTCGTGGGGGCGAGCTGGATTGAGACTGGGCGTTTCGCGCCTGCGTTCGGAAGCGGAAAGCGGATGTTGTCTGGAAGTAAACCCCACAAGGCGCCAAGCGGTGTAGTTGTCGGGAGCGACGCAGCGTCGAGAATGTCTGCAATTTGAGTGAAGGCGCCGCGACCCTGGTTCTCAATGGTTAACGCGGCGAGCCCGCTTGCGACGAGCCCTTGCATTTCGCCGGTTCTTATGCCGTGGCCGCCGAGTCGGTATTGATCGTTATTGGCCGCTAGTGCGGCTGCCGCGATGGCGCGTCCAGCCTGTGAGAGGCCATAGAAGACAAGCAGTGGTCGAGCAGCTGGGCCGACATTCGCGGCTGCTCCGAATAGCTGCTCGGCCTGCTCCAGCGCGGCGTTGAAAGTCTCTTTGCGGTCACCCTTACTCGCGTTTCCGGGAGGATTTGCTCTCAGGGTTCGCAGCATCTGCCATGCGACAGCTGGCGGAGTTGTCTGGAGGTCCAACCATGTTTGACCATACACGGAGCATGCACCTCAGTATCGGTGATTGCTAGCTAAACACACCTAGATTGATCAGCCGCCAGCTCATCGCTTCTTTGCTGACGTCAAACTCGGCGGCAAGGTTATCGGTCAACTGCTCCCGAGTATTAATACCAAGTTCTTGTTCGCGCCAGACAGCAGCCTCGACGAGTGCGCTCGGCATCAGGAGTGCCGCAGCGAAGGCGTTAGCCTCCATCTCCTCGTTGTCGGAGGCGGCACTTGAGGTCTGGTTCCGATTGTTGATACGTACTGCATGATCCACGATGAGTGGACGGCCCTTGTGTAGTTGCAAGTGCCCAAGCTCGTGAGCGATTGTGAATCTTTGACGTCGTGGATGTTCATTGGTGTTGAGGCCAATAAGGATGCGGCGACCGTCGCGCATTAGGAAACCGGATTCTTGACCGGCGGCAGGCGAGCGAACAACTTGGACTTGTTCCGCTTGAGCTATCTGCTCGACGGGCACGGGGGCTCGGTTTACGCCATGACGAGCGAGCAACGCTTCAGCTCGCTGCTCGATGTCAGGGTTAATCATGCTGTTGTCGCCTCCTTCGTCACTCGGCCCGGCGGAGAGCGGACGCTACGAAGTCGGCGGTGGTGTCTGGCTGACCGTCCAGCTCTTTAGGCAGCGAACCTCCCGCCGCCTGCTCAAGGGCATGAGCGGGCTCTGCAAGGAGACTTTGGACGGGCACATTCAGCTCTTCGGCGACCTGCATGAGCCCGTGGACCGTGATTCGTTGCCGACCGGCTTCGAAGTTCGCGACGGACGAGCGGGTCTTACCAAGGCGTTTGGCCAGACTGGTCTGCGTGATGTCGGCCTGCTGGCGAGCGTCTCTGATCCGACGACCGATAGCTTTGTACAGCTGATCGATGGTGCTCTCGGTCCAACCCATGTGCACCACCTCCAGCTTCGGCTAGTCGATCTCCGATCGGTAGGTCGCATCTTGGCACGTTTGTGTTACTCCACAGTACCCGCGAAGGGCTGTTGAGTGTGACTTGCGCTCGATCGAGACCAAGCTGTAGTCTCTCGTTCAGCTTGATCAACCGATCAAGGTTTGCCAGATTCAACAAGGAGGCCTCCGTGGCTAAGAACACGGGGCAGGGCTCGCGCATCGGCGCGGTGCGCGGCCGGAGCCAGACACAGAACCCCAAGACCGGCGAGTGGACCAAGCGTGGCGAAGGCGGCCGTTTCATGGACGGCAAGCAGGACGGGACTCCGTTCAAGGGAGTCCGTAAGGAGAAGTAGCCATGACCGTCAAGATCACCGCGATCCGCCTGTCGGGCGGGTCGTCTCACGAGCACATCGTCCACCTGTGGTGGATCAACCCCGGCGACGGCAGTACGAGCGACAACACGCGTGCCCAGATCGTCTCGTGGATCGAGGACAAGAACGGCAAGGCGTACGTCGAGGACGCGCGTGGCAACCGTGCTGATGTTGGCGTCGTGACGCCGGCCTCGGGTCCGAAGTACCTCCGCACCCATGCGGACGGCAAGTGGACCGACAACCTGCTGGCGCTGCCGCGCAAGTAGAGGTCGTCGGCTCGGCAGGTAGTAAACAAGGACCACGCCGCTGTTACCGGCGTGGTCCTTGTTCTTGTGAAGGTAGCAGTCACTGCCAACGTTGTCACGACAAGCAGGGGCCTTTCGCCCACGTATGGCCTACACAGGGACGTCGGACCGAAGGTCCGCAAGACGTTGCACGGTCTGGGCGAATTGTCGGTTCGTAAGGTGTTCGGTTAGGCCCACCGACACTCCCAGGTCTTTCCTCAGTGCCGCCATGCCGCGACGAGCTCTTCAGGGCCGAAGGATGCGGCCAGCGGCAGCCCCTCTTCGACGCCGCTGCGAGAGACGGCGACCAGCGGAGTGGTGTAGTCACGTCCGGGGACCGACATGGATCCGGCAAGCAGGCTCTCCAGTTCGTGTTGGCCGAAGGGCTCGGTCTCCAGCCACTTGATGGAGCCGGTGAAGGCGATCCGGGTTGCGGCAGGTTGCTCACGGTCGGCGCCGATCAGGTCGATCTCCGGGTTGTTCTGCCGGTTCCACCAACCGCCGACGAAATCCGCGCCGGGCAGCCGGTCATCGGGGAGCAGCCGGGCGAGGCCGGCACGGATGACCGGCTCAACGGCGCGGCCACGCCAAGATGTCCAGGACTGTTCGATCCGCGTGGCAACCAGGTCACCACGGCCACGTTCGACCTCGGCGATGCCGCGTTGCAGGAAGGCGAGCCAGAACCGCAGGTACGGATCTTCGATCCGATAGCGCTTGTTCTTGGTATCAGGGCGAGTGGCCAGCGGAGTGTCGACGGCGACGATGCGTTTGGCTGTCAGGGTGTTCAGGATGGGAGAGAGGGTGCCCGAGGGCATCGGATTGCCGACGCCGATCCGGTTGGCGATCGTGCTGAACGTACGTTCGCCGGTACCGATCGCCTCCAGCGCCGAGCGACTGTGCGACGGCTCCGGGACCTCGCCGAGCAGGGTCAACTCGCCGGCCATCAGGAGCGGGGAAAGCGGGTCGGCAAGCTGGTCGCGCAAGAAGGCGCGGCGATCAACGCCCGGTTTCCAGCGTTGGACGATCTCGGGGAAGCCGCCGGTGACCAGGAACGCGTCGATCGCCCCGGCTGGGTCGAGTTCGGTCATCTCCTGCACGTCGGCAGGGTCGAGGGGGCGAACAAGCATCCGGGCGGCCCGGCCATGGAAAGGGCGGCCGTACTCCTGGAGTGACTCCATCATCGACAGGTCGCTCCCGACGAGGAGCAACAGCACGGGCTTGGCCGACAGGTACCGATCCCAAACGGTCTGAAGGGCACCTTCGAATTCGTGGTCCTGCTCGACAAGCCATGGCACCTCGTCCAGGACGACGATGCTTGGCGCATCGGCGGGGAGGGCGACTGCCAGGGCACGCAGGGCTTGGTTCCAGTCGGTGCCGACTGCCCCGGCGACGAGATCGGCGCCGGTCAGGGCGGATTGGGCGAGCGCGGCGGTGAAGTCCGCGCGCTCGGCAGCCGGATTGCGACCCCGGGAAGCCTGAAATACGACATACGACACACCTGAGCGGTCGCAGAACTCCTGGACCAGCCGAGACTTCCCCACCCGCCGACGGCCGGTGACGATCACGGCTTGCCCGGGAGTGGTCGCGACCGCGTCTTTGACCAGACGCAACTGCCTGTCCAGCAGTGCGAGATCCCTGACGCGCCCCTGGAACCCCACCACAACCTAGCTCCAATCTAAGTAAGATGTCATCTTACTTAGATTAGATCATACTTTGTTTCAGTCGATCGCGAACCCTTTACTCCTCGGCGATGCGGTAGCCGACGCCGGGCAACGTCGTGATGATCGGCGGGCTCCCCAGTTTGCGGCGCAGCCTGCCGATCGTCACGGTGACGGTGTTGGTGAACGGGTCGGTGTGCTCGTCCCAGACCTGTTCGAGCAGGTTCTCCGCGCTGAGGTAGGCCGGGCCGGCCTGCAGCAGGGCCTCCAGGAGCGCGAACTCCTTGACCGACAGGTCGAGCTGGCGGCCGTCGCGGGTGGCCGTGCGACGCACTGGATCGAGTTCGACGCCGGCCCGGCACAGCGTCCGGGCCCGGGCGGCCGGGCGGCGGCGGGCCAGTGCGCGGACGCGCAGGACCAGCTCCGGGAAGTGGAACGGCTTGGCGAGGTAGTCGTCGGCGCCGAGGGTGAGGCCGCTGACCCGGTCGCCGGG
>Ga0307507_10005032_pt1 | contig 22294 bp, 20 predicted proteins | sample 7_EM_MG_FD_207223 | JGI IMG/M metagenome (GOLD analysis project Ga0307507, IMG submission 207223) | Populus trichocarpa ectomycorrhiza microbial communities from riparian zone in the Pacific Northwest, United States - 7_EM | ecosystem: Host-associated > Plants > Roots > Unclassified | place... | reverse complement strand
TACTGGTTTTATGAAATGTGACGTTGAGCTGTATCTGATGTTCAGCTGTCGGGCACGTCGTAGACGTGCTGCAAGATTTTGGAAATGCGCGCAGTTACATAATCGGCAGGAACCTTGGCACGGTTACTATCACGTATGCCGATATCGCACAAAGCCTTAATTACTTTCATCACAACCTCATTTCGCCATCAGCCACTTGGGGCTTGCACATCCCGGTACCACTATACAAGAGAACAGGTACTTTGGTTTCACAAGAATACTGTCCATCGATTGGACCAGGACTCCCACAAAATTTTCAAAACCGTCATCGCCCCCGCTTTTCCTAATTCCCGAGAATCGCATCAACCAACTCTACCACATAAAATTACTCAAGAATCCATCCCCTACACTCTTCAAAACGGCGAAAATCCAAAATGTCTCAACATCATACCAGCGACAACATCAACTCCTTTAATACCCGCAACGTGTGGATTAACTATTCGGTAGCTGACGAGAAGTCCGAAATTTTGGCCTGGCTATCTCCACTCGAACCCCAGAGACGACACCACGACATTCGAACCCGTAGGGTCAAAGAGGTGGGAGACTGGCTTTTAAAAACTGAGGAATATCGGAATTGGTTTGGTGGTATTGGTGAATGTAAATCGGATGGTTCAACATTGTTTTGTTATGGAGGTCCCGGGGTCGGCAAGACCTACATTAGGTAAGAGGGAAGATACACCAAGAGAGAAAAATATTTCTAATAGGTTGTGATGTCAGCTCGCTGGTCATAGATACGTTATGCAAGCAGGCTGTGGAGAGAAATGCTGCTGTGGCTATCTTCTACTTCGACTTCGCCGATCCGGAGGAGCAATCCCCTGCTGCGATCCTGGGTTCGTTGCTGAAACAGGTTGTTGGTGGGCGGGACGAGGTTCCGGAGGAAATAGTCAAAGCTTTTCGGAACAGAGGGAAGGTCATTGGTGGACAGAGGCTTTCACTTGAAGAAATTATCGAGTTCTTGCGAGATATGTCAAACTCACAATCTACATTTATATGTCTCGATGCCCTAGACGAGTGTCCGCAAGGATATCGGGTGAAGCTTCTTGATTCACTCAACCAAATCATGCAAAAGTCCCCAAGCGCGCGGATATTTCTGACCGGGAGGCCACATATCCGGGGTGAGATTGACAAGCATCTTGCTGGGAGGGCAGTAACTAGACCCATAGCACCCACCAAAGATGATATCATCATATTCCTCCGAGCTAATCTGAAAGAAGATATGATTCCGGATGCGATGGACGAGAGTCTGGAGGAGGAAATTATGAAGAATATTTTAGAAGCTGTATCGGAAATGTAAGTAGGAAGCGGGGTATAAAACAATCTTAAAGCGGTGTGCTGATTGATTTTGTGCCTAGATTCCTGCTCGTCTTCTTGAGTATCAAGACCATTTTAGGAGAGGGGACCATATATCGAAGGAGACAGAAGCTTAAGGCAATGAAGAATGGCTTAGATTTGGGAGGCGCATACGAAGGAATGATCGGAAGGATAATGGCTCAGGGTGGGGAGAAAGCAAGACTTGGGATGGCCGCTATGATGTGGATTTCCCATTCGAAGAGGCCGTTGCAGGTGAATGAGTTATGTCACGCCATCGCAATCCGGATAGGGTCAAATGACCTGAATAACGATGATATCCCTACAATATCGACTTTGCTGGACTGTTGTCAAGGACTTATCACAGTTGATAAGGGAGCCCCGACTGTTAGGCTGATCCATTTTACCCTCCAAGAGCATCTTCGCACACATCCTTACCTCTTTGGAAGAGCCCACTCGACGATGGCGGAAATCTGCTTGACATACCTCAACCTCCCGCACATCAAGAATCTTCCAACTGGCCGGTTACCCGACCCCCGAGACACACCCTTCCTTGAATACTCTTCTTTATATTGGGGAAACCACATGCGAATAGAGCTCTCTAATCGCGCAACAGCATTTGCGCTCCAGCTCCTTGGTCAGTTTGAGAGTCACATATCTGCCAAATCCCTTTGGAAATCGATCCATGCCGAGCCGCTCTCCCAATATGAGCCCGACGATGAGCCGTTTTCCGCGCTGCACTGTATCTCGTACTTCGGCATCCCCGAAGTGACCAATACTTTGATAAATATGAACAGATGGGATGCGAATCAAAGAGATAGTGGGGGTATGACACCACTCATATGGGCTGCAAGATATGGGAATGAAGAGGTGGTGAGGTTGCTCTTGCGAAAAAAACATATTCAGCCTGATCAGCAGGACGCGAATCATCAGCGAACAGCACTCTCATGGGCTGCTGGAAATGGACATGAGGGAGTTGTGAGATTATTTCTCGAACCACAATTTGTCAATCCTGGGAGCGTGGGTCGGCGGTGGGGGAAGGCGGCACGAGCAGTGGATCATTTTCTCGGCGGGAGATATGTCAACCCCAATAGCTCAAGCAAACACGGCCGAACGCCACTCTCGTGGGCTGTGGAGAATGGCCATGAGGGATTAGTGAAGCTACTGTTAGAGCGGAAAGATGTCAAGCCCGACACCCGGGACACGAAGTATGGCCAAACGCCGCTCTTGTGGGCTGCCGAGAAGGGCCATGAGGGAATAGTGAGGTTACTATTAGGGCGGACAGACGTCAACCCCGACAGCCCAGACACGGAGTCTGGCCGAACACCGCTCGCGTGGGCTGCTAGGAATGGCCATGAGGGAATAGCGAAGCTACTACTAGGGCTAAAAGATGTCAACCCCGAAACCCCAGACACGGAGCATTGCCGAACCCCGCTCTTGTTGGCTGCCGGGAATAGCCACGAGGGAGTAGTCAAGTTACTGTTAGGGCAGAAAGATGTCAACCCCGATACCCAAGACAAGTATGGCATAACCCCGCTCTCGCGGGCTTCCTATATTGGTCACGAGGGAATAGTGAAGCTACTGTTGGGTCAGAAAGATGTCAACCCCGATACCCAAGACAAGGATGGCCTAACCCCGCTCTCGTGGGCTTCCTATAATGGTCATGAGGGAATAGTGAAGCTACTTCTGGGGCGAGCAGATGTCAACCCCGACACCCCAGACACGATGTGTGGCCAAACACCGCTCGCGTGGGCTGCCCAGAAGGGCCATGAGGGAATAGTGAAGCTACTGTTGGAGCGAGAAGATGTCAACCCCAATAGCTCCAGTAAATCTGGTAAAACACCACTCACACTAGCCGCCGAAGACCAACACAATACAATCGTGGACCTGCTCCAGGCCCGACATTCCCGACGTCCCCAATAACTGGATCCCTGCTTGATTCCCTGCTATTCTCATCTTGTCTAACGGATATCGCCACTTTTTTGGTACAGGTAGTTTCAGATAGATGAGTTTTTTTGCGGAGTAGTCGGAGATCATTTGTTTTCTGCTTTCAGTTTTTCTTCCAGTGTTTTCATGATTTAGACGTCTCCTGCATTCGTTAACCTTTCTTCCCTCCTTACTCTTTTGCTCAATAATCAATTAGATTTTTCCTTAGGCTAGCTATATTACTTGAGATTTATTTTCGGGCCGAGGGCGTCTTGGTCTTATACAGTACAACAATTCTTTTTTTTCTTATTTTTTTTTCTTATCCTAATAGAGTAGAATGTAAAGGTTTATTAGAAATTTTGTATTATTATTAGTTTGAGATACATTGATTACCGACCCACGTGGAGTGCATGGGCATAGGTGGTGGCGGTAGCGGTGTGAGACCACGAATGGCCGTTTACAATAGAACGGAAAAACACCCTTCAACAGCCAACTCGCGTATTGTGTTTTAGAATTATACTTACGACATACCTCCTAATTCTTGAATCTATGATTTTCATAATATAATGCTAGAAATACCTCAAATTGGAGAGACTCAAAATTCCTGGCCGAAATACTGGATGCGCCGAATGTACTCCCTACATGGGGGTCACTCCGGGCAACCCTAGTTGGGCTAGAGTGCTGCAAAAAATTGCGCCTAGGGGACCCATTGAAGAGACTTTCGTTGGACAGGGTCCACGTCATACCAGGCTCTCTTATCAGTAGCCTGTCATTGCTAGTTCACTTGTGTGAAGCCCTCAACATATCTGTTCCGGGGCGAGCCATAGATTTACGAATCAGGGATTAGTAGATTCGAGAGATATGGCAGAGGTTCTGGAGGTTGAAAAAGAACCAGAAGATGATGATAATGAAATAACCTTTTCCCTTGACTTGATTCTAATACCGATCTTATGACATCTAAGTTATATAATAATACAAGGGAATACAAGGTCTGGGTTGGCATATTGAATAACTTAACTTACGAGGAACCAGAAACAAAAGGCAAACCGAAAGCGTGTACTAGGATATATACAGTAGATTCAATGCAACATAGGAAGGCGTCAGTAGGGCGCGGATATAGACAAAAGTGGTTAAACAAAGGCTTAACCATAAGGCAAGAAGAAATCAAAAATGGGAAGGATAATTCGGGTAACGAAGGAGAAAATGGGACACGCTAGGAAAATAATCCAAAGGTTGACACGTACGGTAACTTGACATTCTACATGTATAAAAAACTTGCTGTAGCCAGCGGCCCAGCGTAGGAATTCGCCCCCCTAGGTTTTTTTCTGCTGTGGGGTGAGTATGTCTGGTTGACGGAGATGAAACTTTTGGGTTTTATCCTTGGATATTGAAACCTATTGGTTCTTTTGGATACTGGTTCGAATAGCGGGGGCGGCCGGGGAGAAGCGCTCTGTGTATTGTGGGAATACTGCATATTAGGGAATCAAATTCGTCGGCCCCACTTGTTCGAAAGCTTTGATGCTGCTCGGCATACTCAGCATATCGCGCTTAGTATATCTCGCTCAGATTATCTCTTTATTGTTCGGATAAAGGTTGCCGAAATGCGCTTAGAGACAATATGGCACCTGAAGCAGTACGGCAATGAAAGAGTCAGATGCATGAAGCCTTAGATGTCCGGTGCGGAAGCTATGCAGAGTGAGAGTTGTTTCTTTTCTTAGTACAGGAGTCCAGGGAAGGGAAATAGAGTCATAGTTCCGGTAGTTAGTTGGTTAGTTAGTTAAGAGTGAGTGAGAGTGTGAGAGAGGGACCAGGAGTGTATGAATGAGAAAGAAAGACCCTCCCCGCTCTAAAGCTGTGCGCTAAGCGATCAAACTCGATTGTATTGCCGGTTAAACCCACTTACCGGATCCACTATGTGGGGCTAATATTGTTCTGTTGCGGCAGCACAGGCAGCACACTCAGGAACCAACTCCGCCTAGCCCCTGGGGCCTACAAGAGCAGTGTCCGGCTCCACATACCAACCACCATAGGATTGGTACGATACGGCTACTCGGTGAAAGCCTTTGTGAAATGGGACTTCGCTTGGTTGGCAAAAGTGAGCACCTCCTCCAACTGGGCCGCGAATCCCGCAATACGTCACACTAATTCCGATTGAAAAAAAGCTCTAATTCACGATGACTCCTCCCAATCAGCTTTATATCTATCCTTATTTTTTGAACCCCCCTGCTGTTCCCGTACGTAGTGCTCTCTTGCTCCCCCCTATAAAGCTCATATGATATTAAGTCAACCTGCAAGTTTGAAGTGAGATCTTGATCGCTTGTCCACAACCTCCTAATTATGACACCCATGGATATATCGCTTAGCTAAAAACATTTAGTGGACCCTAGCCGAACTTGGTGCCTTTTTTTTTCATCCCATCAGTCTAAACTAATGATTAGCCTAACCGATAATGTCTTCCACGCCAAGCATGTACCTGGCATAAAGGGCCATCTAGTAAATCCGGTGAAACCTCACTCGTACTAGGTACCGATAATAGACGCCATAGAGTCGTCGAGCAGCTATAGGCTCAACATCCCCAACACGCTCAGAAATTTGGTCCCGGCTTGATTCTCCGGAGTTTATCATCTTCTCTCATCCGAATCGTTACTTGTCAGCGCATACGGTTTCAGAGGAATATGGGTTTTGCACAGAGTAGGCTTAAAGGTTTATTTGTTTTCTACTTTCGGTTTTTTCTTCCTGCGCTTTAGGGATTAAGTTAGAAGTTTACTGGATATGTGAACCTTTTTCTCGCTTCTAGCCAATCTCAACCTTTCGTTCCATAATGGAATGTATATTAATTGAGATCCATGTCTAGACAGAGGGTATCTTGGTCTTATGCAGTCCTTTTTCTTTACCTAGGTAGAGTAGAATATATAGGTTTATTAAGAGATTTTTTCTTGCTTAAGTTGATTGTCGACCTAAGTGGGGTGCCTGGGAGCGGGTGATATTTTGTGGCGTGGAGATATAGATAGTGGCGGTGGCGGTACTGATATGATGCGATCAGAAAGCAATGGCTAGCTTGACAGACTTTAATTCCACTTCGTAGTACCCGAATCAATCATATGAAATGATACTTAAACAGCTGTCAAGCTAGAGAAGCCTTTGCCGAATGAGATTTCTATTTGCTTGCCAAATCGACCACCTCCTACACCTGGGCCCAGAATTCGCCAAGACACCTCATCAGACCACCGTAATATCCATTGAAGAGATACTCCCTTTTGGGAAGACTTTTCCAAGGTGACTTCATACTCATCTCCATCCATAGAAAATTGCTGATAGTCTCGGACATAGTGCACTACTGCTCCACCGGTATAACTTAGAGAGGATGATTCTAAGTTACTATTCAAGTTTGAAGCGAGCTGGACTGTTGATAATTCGACTTCCTCGCCCCCGGTTCTATCACGTGAGATCATATAACTTTTGTTATTAAGCTACTCATGGAGTCCTTTACTAAACGAGATTTCTATTTGCTTGCTATATCGGCCGCCCCCTCCAATAGAACCCAGGATCCAGAAATATCCTTTATTAATCCACTGCAATCTCTATTAAAGCGAACTCCCATTCCCCAAAGACTTTTCTCCAGTCACACTCTATCCATCCCTATTGTTAGAACATGGCTGATGTTCTCATACGTAATTCCCTACTGCTCCTGCGGGTATATTGGGTATGATTTTGAGTTAACCTTCAAGTTCGAAGCGAGCTCACAAAATACTTTCCCCCGGTTAATGTTTCGCTTATGTTTAGCTCCCGATACACGGGGACAGGCTTCAGCACAACATTCCGAGTAGTGGGGGCATGAAAATCCCATGAAACAGGGCAAGCCGGAGGCCAGGTAGGGATGGTTGGTGCGGGTCCCGTGTGTCCTACTGTGATAGAGATGGGATGGGGAGCATGGCGCCTTTGGTATTGCTAAGGAAAGAGGTTCTCGCAATACGGTAAAGAGGGGTGTGGGAAAGGATTGGTACAACACAAGGCAAGGAAGGGGGAGGGGAGCCGGGGGAGGAAGAATAATAATATAGTCTATTGTATTAATCATACAGCGTAGATTCTTCCCGCCAATTCCCCCTGTGCGCCCCCTTTCGGAGGTGTAGTGTAGCATATATGCCGAATATAATATATGTACCAGTATATATCTATGAAGTTTCATCCTCGCCCCTCAAAATACAATAATTTGTTAAGTTACACAATAGTACAAGCAAATACAAATTCAGTCATTGATAGACATTGAATAGCTTAACCCACTGAGAGCAAGGAACGAAAGGCAAGCTGAATGGGCGTATATATAGACATAGGGTAGTATAGAGAGACGCCAACGGGACACAGATACACCTAAAATTAGTTCAAAAAAGCCAAACAATAAGGCAACAAGAAATAGAGAGGGGGAGGGCGATTTGGGTAACAAAGGAGAAAATAAGACACTCCAAGGAAATAATCGAAAGGTTGGCATGCACAATACCCCAACTTGTCATCCTGCATGTAAAGAACTGTCTATGGCGGGCGTGAGATTTGGTTTCACTAGGTTTGTCTCTCTATGAGGAGAGGGGGTCTAGTAGATGGGGATGGAACTTTTAGGTATTATCCGTAGATATCAAAGCGGATTGGGCCTTTTCAACAGAGATTCAGATGGCTGAAACGACTCGGGGGAGAAGAGCTTTGTTGATTGCGGGTATACTACATATTAGGTAATGGAATTCGTCGGCTGTATTTATCTGCTATGCCGGGATTGAGGTTGTTCAGCTCCAGGAGCATCCTTACGAGCCTACTATACCTATTCCTGCCGGCCCAAGAGACGATGTAAGGCTCCGCTGATCAGCCATTTTAGGATTGTTATCGGGGGTGCTTGCCGTACTCGTACCACTACCACAGCCTCCTACCCCCTCCTGCAGCCCTAGTGATTGCTGTGTTACCAGAGAAATCAGTTGCTTGTTCATCCTATTTATTCGGGTCCAATAAAATACGCAGTATCTCAACGCATCTGTAGTATGAGACACAGCGAAGCCCTATAAATACCTGAGGGGTAACAATAACCATATTCGGCAGTTAGTGATATATTGTGGGGCGGAGAACCGGCAAAAAAACCCTTCCCCTACCAAAAATTCAATTAAGGCAAACAGACCTCAGCACCGATAGCACAGGGCTTAAGGAAAAAAATTGGGTTGTGGGAGAGGCATGCTCTGTTAGAAGTTTTCGACGCCGCTCAGCAAGTCTGGCATATTCTTTATCGTTATGAAAAAGGCTTCGGATATGCGCTTGGGAGCGATGCAGCACCGGGAGCGAGGTAGGGCAGGAAGAAATACCACTCGAAAAGGGTCGGATGCGTGGAGTGTTAGATGCCCGGTGCGGAGGCTAAGAGCAGTGAGAGTTATTTGTAATGCTTGTCTTTCTTTTGTTAGAACGGGAGTCCGCGAAAGAGAAAAGGGTATACATGGAAGAGAAAGGTGTGTGGCAATCGCTGGAGGGATGGAGGACATCGTTATGGCTTAATCTACTCCCTCATTTTCGGTTAGTTAATTGGCTACTGATAGTTAGATGAGCGTGAGCGATAGTGAGCCAAGGAGGGAGTGAATGAGAATGAACTTTCCCATAGTTGTGCGCTGAGATCGGAGTTGTATATGTGTTTTTTTAACTCTTAGAGTTTTACTTAGTTTTATCGTCATCATTGAGTTGTCGCAGTCGCCGTTTAAAATTCCCGCAGAGCGCAGTGTGCCAGCCGGAAGGGTACGGTAGAAAAGGACTCTCGATGGGTTTTCTAGCAGCCTTTCTATTGCAGGAAAACGCCGAATATTTAGGTCCGTAGGTCCTTATTCCTAGTGATCTGCTGTTTCCGGAACGGCATCAGCGCTATTCTATTATCTGAATTTCTTTTCCCGTGGGAGTTAGAGAAGGATTGTGTGTAGTGGGGATCCGACTTCTGCCACGACACGAGAAACCTGAAGGAACTGAAGAAGAGGGGGGATTACCCGAGTACCTTGTGAGGCTCTGGCGTTGCACAAAGCTGCGCCACCCCAATCACGACGTGGGATGCTTACAAAGTACCAGTGCTCTCCAGATAAGCTTTGGACTATCAAATGTTTGCGAGAAAAATGACCCTTACCCGCACTGCACCAGGCACTCGCAATACAGGCCCCACAATACCTGGGATACACACGAGTACCGGGAGTGCTGGAAGCTTTGGAGGGGAAGTCTATAACCCATAACTACCGTAGCCTTTTTTGTTTTTAAAGAGCGCGTAGAAGGTACTCGGCTAGACGCTATTAAAATTTAGAACACTGCGCATAAGAGCCGTCTCCCGATTCTTGATGCTATCACAAAGAGAGTTTAATCAATAGCGGGGATTACAGTGCACCAGAACAGGTCCCTCATTCGAACAAGTGCTGAGTAGTGGGTTTTGGATGCGGGAACAAGCGGTGGCCAGCACAGTGCCAGTAGCCACAGTTTATCCGAGTAAACTACTTATTTGGGTCTAGCCACACCCGCGGGGGTCCCGCTCGAATGGACTGTGACGCTCTCGGCTACCAGTAACCTATTCCACGCCATGGCGAGCGCCCCGCATAGCGGGCCACCCAAATGCTGGCCACTATTTAAATCTGGACTGAGTTCCAGCAAATCACATCGCCTAACTTGCAGTTAGCTCCCTATGCATGGCGCTCGCAAGGCGTATGTTCGTGCCAATATGAGAAAATATTAGGGTCCGTTCGGTTGCAACCAGATATCGTGATTTCAAAGGACGAAATGCCATTTCGTCCAAAAATGACATGTCAAGAATGAGAGCCGTGTTCGGTAACCCAAATCTGTGATTTTGAAAAAGCCCATTTTACACTCAGAAATGCCATATGAAAAAAAGAGGTCAGAGCAGAATTTTTGAACTCACTAGCTAGCCGGATATCACCATCAGCAACTCTACCGGTTCAATGTCGCAACAAAATCCTTTGCCCAACTGCCCACTTCTAACCCCTAATCTATTATTCCATATTGGCCAAGGTGTTGCAAATGCAGCTTTGGACATAATGGTCAATGAACCTTGTAATAACTCAGCATTGTCTGGCAAGGCTTATGTTCATGAGTTGATCTCTCCTGAAACTCACCCCAACCGCATTCAAGACGCCCTCCACATGCCATGCATTACCTTTCTCAAGCTTTATAGCTGGCATCAGCAAAATAACCTTTTGAGAAACTCCAAGCACCTAGAACTTGAGGAGCAAGTTGCAATGTTTTTATAAATAGTGGGAAGTGGGGTATCAAATGGGGACATTCAAGAGCGATTTCAACATAGTGGGGATACAGTGAGCAGGTACTTATCTTTTTACTATATTTTTCTTACTTTTTTTCCATTTGCTATCCTTACTTTAAGGATATAATTGGTGCTATTGATGGGACTCATATTAAGACACATATGGCAGCAGACTAAATTGCACCATTCCGCAAATGAAAGGGAGATATATCTCAAAATGTTATAGCTGCATGCACATTTGACATGGATTTTTGCTTTGTATTGGCAGGATGGGAGGGCTCAGCACATAATGGAGGAGTACTGAATGATGCCTTAATGAGAGAGTTTAGTCTTCCTACTGTGAACTAGTATCTTGCGGATACAGGCTATGGATTAGAGAGAGGATTTTTGGTACCTTATCATAGGGTGAGATATCACTCTAGAGAACAGATTTATTTACAACAAAAGTAAGAAGCTACTTGAAATCTGTTGATTTACTAACTAGTAATACAATATTATCAATACACTAACAAAAGATCTAGGAGAATAGGCCGCAAACAACGGCAGAGCTGTTTGACCATCGACACTCACAGTTAAGAAATATGACATAGCAAAGATTTAGGGTTCTTGAACGCCATTTTCTCATTCTCCAATCGGCACCTGAGTTTTCATACTATGTATAAGTTAAACTTCTTTTCGCCATTACAGCTCTGCATCACTTCATAAGAAAAGTTGGACTAGAGGACCTGCAGAACTTTGAAGGGGAGCTGAGTGAATTAGAGCAAGGACTAGCAAGTCATAGTCCACAGACACTAGGAGAAGAGCATATTGAAGACTCAGATGATGAAAATATGGCAAGCATAAGGGACAATATTGCGGAAAGCATGTACCTTGACTATCAACCATATGTAAATTGAAAGAAGACATGGTAAAGTTTGTAAGAAATTGAAGTAAGAAAACTATTAAAAAAAAAGAAAAATGCATCAATTTGAGCCTTAAACCAAGCATCACGCAAAGTTCCGGCCTTCATTGCCATAAAAATAGTGGCTTTTCCACTATCAATAAACAAGCATGCAGCTTTTACACCGTCAGTTAATGTTAATGCATGAGAATAGTGACTGGCCAAATTTCTAACTACTATGTAATGCTTAGTAACACTCAAACTCTTAGAGGTATCAGCCAAATACTCCAAATGTCCCGCAATAGCATGTCCACTTGTTCGTGTTGACCATCCCTTTTTAACTGTCTGACTTTCGGCTTTCCCTTGTACATCAAGCGCTTTTACTAACTAAACTCCAGAAAACCTATCAGGAATGTGTTACAATCCTCTCCTCTCCGGGTGATACTTGCAGCAGGTAACCGATAGTTTCCTAATGATCACTTCTTCTTTGCCTAATAGTTGTTGCGATAGCTAAGTCCGGTGACTCCTATCTAGCAACGTCGATCGCTAGGCTCATATAAGACAGTCGTGTCTTGGTTCCCGAAAGCGTGATAGATAAAGATCTTTGTATTGAAAGTATAGTGTATGAAAGAACTTAGATGGTTGCGTGAAGAACCCAAATCTCGTGCCCCGAGGGTGCCCTTATATAGGGGTTCTTGCCAGAACCGTAACCCTGCGTGACTCATTCCCTCGCGTCACGCGACTCATGACTCATAGTGAGTCATAGTGTGAAATCCATCAGCTGACTCGTCCGAGTCAGCTGTGCCCGATCTCGCAACCAATCAAAACTCATAAAACGAGTCATGTGCCCTAACGGGGTCACATGCGCGAAACCCATGACTCATAACTATGAGTCATGTGCGAAATTCAAAAACCACATGACCACAATCGTGCGTCATGTCAAATATCAACCAATAACAATAAACCAATTACCCGCTATTGCGTCGTCATGTGAAAACCTATGAGTCAACGGATGTCATAGTGTAAAAGATAACCAACCGATGACTAATAATTATTAGTCATGTGAGAGTCTGCCTTGCTTAGTCACCGTTTGTGACATTAGCTCCCTTCCCCCGCTGGCATCGGTCCCACGATGCTAAACTCCTTCCTTCCACAGCATACCCCCGATTTGGCGCATCCTCGGTTTCGTTCGATTGTAGGCTTGTTGGAGTTTTTTCTTTTCCTTATCACATCGTTCGAGGTCCTTGTCTTTGGCAACGATGGTTTGCGCAGCGCAATCGAGTTGGCTTTGGAGGTCCGAGATCGTTTTTTCCCGAGGTTCCCTGTCCGGAACAATTTTTCTCTCCCCTCTCCTTCCAGCCGTGTCCTCACGGCTATTCTCTTCTTGTGATCCCTTCTGTCATGCTTTGACAGTCTCCCTTTTTCTCCCACTTGTCGGGGGTAATAGCCGGCGTCCACCTTTTCCTATGGGTGTTCGTTGCAATTGTCGTTAAAATAATGCTCCCAGCCCGTGATTTCGTTATGAGCCCTTCTGGCTCTTGACCGGTGAGGTTGTTGTGGGGCCCAGTCCTCTCCTGGGTTCGCTTCCAGCTCCTGTCGCCACTCGTGGTCGTGGGCGACACTTGGTTTTCTCGATCTCCTGGTAATTTGTGGGTACCAGCCTGACCCTTGTTTTTCGCCGAGAGGGATTTGACATCCATCGTCCGTGCAGTCCGTCCGGTTCATGCACGCGTGTGCCAGCTCCCTTCTTGGTGACCCCGAGTATTCTGGGCTAGTGGGGGTAGTGTTGCGGGCGACGCGCTGGGCGTCGCTCTCCGGTGTGTGTGAGCGTCGTTCTTGTTTGACGAGTGGGAGATGTGCGGAGGACGTTCTGTTGATCGTGACATGTATCCATTCCGGGTTTTCTTGGGTAGGGTTGGTGGAATGGTTGGACTGGGTAATCTGTCTTGTTGAAGTTTTCTGCGGGGTACCAGACTTTATCGTGTTCTGGTAAGTAGCCTTTGAACTTGGCTCGGTATTGGAGCTTGTTGTAGTGGAGTTGAGAGTCAATGATTTCGTCGAGTTCGTATTCGTCTTCTCCTTCTATCTGAATAGGAGGAGGGGGTTCTTTGATCTGTGAGGGAAATCGGTTGTCTTGGTAAGGTTCGAGGAGGGAGATATAGAATGTGTTGTGTATGGCCATTGAGGGTGGTAAGGCCAGCTTATATGCGCTTGTTCCAATCTTTGCCAAGATTTTGAATGGTCCGATTTTCTTATAGTTCAGTTTCTTCGATCGTCTTGTGGTCTTGATGTTGCGTGGCAACAACGACACCATATCTCCTGATTGTAGGTTCGGATCGGGTCTTCTGTGTAGATCGTAGTATTCTTTTTGTCATAATTGTGCTGCCACCATCTCGTTCCTTAATGACGCATGTAACTGACTCATCTCTTCCGGTTTGGTCTGCTTTCCTTGTATCAGATGAGCGATCATCTCGTATTCGGGGTTGATTCCGTAATTTGCAAAGAAGGGTGTGTTCTTGATGGTCTCCTGATATCCGTTGTTGTATGCAAATTCTGCTAGTGGTAGGTAACCACACCAATCGTCCTGTTGGTAGTTGATATATGCCCGTAGATATTGTTCCAAAATGGTATTGGTCCTTTCAATCTGTCCCTCTGTTTCTGGGTGGAATGCCATGCTGAGTCTTCTTTCGATTCCTACTTTCCCCGTAGTTTCCTTCCATAGGTCTGGGGTGAATAGTGTCCCCCTGTCGGTGATGATATCGTGTGGTAGTCCATGTAGCCTGACTATCTCTTTCATGAAGAGGTTGGCGAACTGCCGTGCATCGAGGTCCATTGAGCAGGGAAAGAAATGGCTCATTTTCGTCAGCCGATCGATGACCACTAGTACGGTGTCATCTCCTTCCGATTTTGGCACGTCCTTAATGAAGTGCATAGCGATTGATTTCAATTGTCGATCCGGGGCCTCGTTTGACTGTAGCAATCCGTAGGGTGCATGTCGGACCACTTTGGTTCATTGACATGTGTTGCAATTCTTTATGAATCGTTTGATATCTTCCCTTATCTTCCGCCAATAATATCGTCCGTTGATGAGGTTGGTAGTTTTTGCTGTTCCGCCATGTCCCGCATGTGGGGGTTCGTGGTTTTTTGCGATCAGCGCGGTTCGTATCCCTTCGTCGTTTGGTATCTAAATCTTTCCTTCGTCCCATAAGAGGCCCTCTTTCCAATGGCATAGCCCTAGCGCTACTCCTTTCATTTCTTTTCTTCTTTCATCCAAGTTTCTTTTGATGTCTTGGATTTCTGCCTCGTTGTTGGTTGCCTTCTCTATTTCTCCTTCGTTCTTGTCTTGAACCTCGGTCGTTTCAAACATGTCCAGCTTTATTTCTTCGCTGTCCTGGATATCCCAGTATCGTTCTTTTGGCAGTAAGATTCCCACGTTTCGAGTGAGTCTCTTGTCTCCTGCAGTGGGTAGGTCCCCTTCTCTTCTTGTGAGGGCGTCTGGTTTTCCTCCTTCCTTTCCTGGGCGGTATTCGATCTTGAAGTTGTATTGTCTTAGTTCTTGCATCCATCGTGCTTGTCGTTCGTTTAGTTCCTTTGTTGTCATGAAGGTGACTAAGTTCTTGTGGTCTGTGAGGACCCGTATTGGTTTGGGGTTTCCTCTCGTGTATCTTTTCCATTCGTAGAATGCTTGAACTATCGCCAGTAGTTCTTTATCGTGTATGTCATAGTTGCATTCGGCGTCCGACATTGTCTTGGATCGGTACGCCACTGGTCTCCATTTTCCGTCCTGACATTGTTGTGACAGTATACCGGAGCAGACGTATTTCGAGGGGTCTGTTTCGATTTTGGTCGGTGCGAGGGGGTCGAAGTAGACCAGTACTGGTGCCGTGGTGACCTTGGTCCTTAATTTGTCGAAGGCTTGTTGTTCTTTGTCTCCCCATTCCCAGTTGCCAATGCATTCCTTTTTTGTTCTTGCATATGGTGGTTTGGCCGTCCTGCTGAAACCTTCTATGAATCGTCGGTAGAAGTTGCAGAAACCTAGGAAGCATTGGATTTCCTTTATTTTCTTGGGGGTCGTCAAGTCCCAGATGGCTTGTGTCGTGACTGGGTCTGTCTTGACCCCTTCTTGTCCAATGATAAATCCTAGATATTCCTTCTCGCTTTGGTGGAATTCGCACATGGATGGTTTTAGCTTCATCCCCGATTCTCGTATCGCTTCGAGGATTTTGCGGACGTCTTTTCGTTGTTCATCTAGGGTGTTTGAATATATTAGTAGGTTATCCAAATAGACGATGCAACACATGTGTATGTGTTCCATAAGGACCTCATTGATCCATCGTTGGAACGCTACTGGTGCGTAGCATAGCCCAAATGGCATCACTCGATATTCGTAGGTTCCTAGTTTTGTTGAAAAGGTTGTCTTCCATTCGTCTCCTTCTCTGATTCGAATGTTGTCGTAAGCATCCTTGATATCGAGCTTCGTGAGATATTTAGCTCCTCCTAGTCTGTCTAGGGCTTCGGTAATGAGTGGTAGTGGATGTCGATCCTTCTTGGTGCCTTCGTTGAGGGCCCGGTAATCGGCACCTAGTCTGAGTTTGCCGTCCTTCTTTTTGACAAACATGATTGGTGATGCCCTTCCTGACTTCAAGCTTCGGATCCAGCCGCAGTCCTCATTTTGTTTGATGTATCGATGAAGTTCTTGCAGTTGGTCGTAACTGAGGACGTATATCTTTTTGATGGGTACTGTTTTTCCTTCTTCCAGGTCGATTCGCACATCAATACCTCGTCGGTGAGGTGGTACTGTCGCTTTTTTCTCCTTTTTCGAATACATCTAACCGGTGATGGTATTCTCGTGGAACCGTGTCCCTGACGTCTTGGTCCTCGTTGTTCTTTTTGTTCTTTATCGCCAGCTCTGTGCTAATGTTGATAGCCTCTAGGTGAATTTCATTGTCGACTTCATCCCATCTTAGGATGCGGGTTGTCTCTCCTCTTCGGTAGACCTGTCTGAAAGCTCTAGCCGATATCTCGTTGATCTCCATATGTGTTTTGGCCTTCTGGCCCATGACCTTCTGGTTCATGGTGGTGTCTGAGCTCCCGAACCCTGATCTCCCCTCACTGTATCCTCCAACTGGGTTACTTCTTGTAGCTCTCTGTTGTCGAATTTTTCGATAATCAGTGATGCTATTCGGTCTCCTTTCTCCACTCGGTATGGTTGGTCTCCAAGGTTGTATAGGACCACCTTCACTTCTCCTCTGTAATCGGAGTCTATCACACCTGCATTTGTCATGAGTCGGTGTTTGACCGCTAGACTGCTTCGTGGTGCAATTCGTCCATAGGTGTTGTGAGGTAATCCAATAGCTATCCCCGTACCAACAACTGCTTGCCCTCTGGCAGGAACGTCGGTTCCTTCGTTGGCATACAGGTCGTGTCCTGCTGCTCTTGCTGTTCCCTTCCTAGGCACTCTGGCCTCAGCGGATAGCTTCTTAACTCTGACACTCTGGTCATTGGCCGTCGGGCCATTCTTGGTCGTCGGACCTTCCTTGGCCTGGACCTTGGAGAATGTGGTGATGAGATTCTCTTCCAGGGCTTTATCTTCGGGTACCGCATATGCAACAGGCGAACCTTTGAGACACCAAGTCGTACATCGTTCGCTGTTGAATGTGATCCTTTTGTCTTTCCAATCGATTGTTGGATTGTGTTCTCTTAACCATGGCATCCCGAGGATGACCTCATGGTTTTCGAGATTCGCCACTTGGAAGGTTGCCAATTCCCTATAACCACTAATGTCCACAGGTACTTTCGTCATATAGGTAAAGGGGCCCATAGCGCTTGGTTTTCCGTCCGCAAGGTAAATCTCCCTGGGGTTTTTTGCTTTGATCATCTTGATCCCGTGTTTGTTGCAAACTTCTCTGTCTATGAAGTCTTCTGTTGCTCCTGAGATAATCATGGCGTTGAGAGTGACTGTCTCTTTTTTGCTGTGTAATTGTATCTTGACCCTAATGTGGTCATTGTCGTTTTCGAGTGTATCTATGTATTTGAGTGCCGTGTAATAGTTTTTCATGATGATGGGTATTCGTTCGGGTCTGTCCCGCAGACTATCTCTTACTCGGGACAGTCGTCGTTTCCCGACTGTTCGGGTTGCTGTTTCACCTCGATTTCTCTAATCTTTGGTCTGGTTTGCCAAGAGGCGGTTTTCTTCGCGGGTTGCCAACTTCTGGCTTGTGTGTTGAATGGTTTGGGTCCATCCTTTTTCGTGCACTTCCTGGCTAAGTGTCCCGGTTGTGCGCACTTGAGGCATAGTTGTTCTCGTAACCTTCTTTGGAATTCTTCCCTTGCGATGTTAAACCTTGGTCTTTTTCGCATCGCGTCCAGTTCCATAGGCTCGCCTTAATTCTGATTGCCCTTATTGGTGGTTCGGTATGTCCCATCTGGGTTTCGTGGTGTGGTGGTCTCCCGTTGGATGTTTTTCGTCGATGGCGATCCTTGGATATGCCTGACCGTTGCTAGCCTGGTTTGTTTCCTGATTGCCCATTGGGCTAGGGCTTCGAGGTCCTCGTATTCCTCGCTGCTAGCTCCCCAGGCGTTCTGTAATTCCGTGATCATTCCTCCTAGGAGTAGCACTCCTCCCGTTGAGTCATCCAATTCGGCTTGGCTGGCCACAAGGCGGAATTCGTTCCAGTATTCCGTGACCGATGGTTTCCCTTGTTTCATATTCTTTAGCCGGATCCTTGGTTCTCCCTTGGCGTCGATTACGCCAAATTGTCTCTGTAATTCTGCTTTGAATCCTGCCCAGTTGTCCCATGTTGGGGTGATCCTTTCTTCTGCATAAGGTGTGATCCAGGTCCCCGCGTCATCCCTTAGGAGGCTTGTTGCATAGAGGATCTTTTCCTCATCATGTCCATTTTGCCATCCTACCGTCCGGTGGTACACTATGAGTTGGGCTAGCCAACCTTGTAATTTGGGTCGTTCTCCTCGATAAACCTCGCGTTCCTTGGCCTTGGGTTTCCTGGTTCCTCCGCTTAAGGATGCGATGTTTTGTCTCATCTGCTCAGGATTCAGGATCGGGGTTGTCCCCGAAGAGGTCGCTCCCCCTTGTTCTGTTGTAGCCGCCATCGTGTTTCGTCGTGTCCTTCCTTGTTCTTCGGTTTCTTCTGATCTGATTGCAGATGGTGGCTCTGGTGTTGTAGGGCTTGGTGCCCTCTCTTCTGTTAAGGCTCTTTCAAGTCCTTCTTCTAGTGATGAGAGGTCGAGATTTTCTGCTAGGGGGTCAATGTCGTTTTCGTTGTTGGTCTCCGTTTTGTCTGTTTGTCAGGTGCTGCTGGTTGACGCAACCAAATATTACAATCCTCTACTCTCCGGGTGATACTTGCAGCAGGTAACTGATAGTTTCCTAACGATCACTTCTTCTTCGCCTAATAGTTGTTGCGATAGCTACGTCCGTTGACTCCTATCTAGCAACGTCAATCGCTAGGCTCATATAAGACAGTCCTTTCTTGGTTCCCGAAAGCGTGATAGATAAAGCTCTTTGTATTGAAAGTATAGTGTATGAAAGAAGTTAGATGGTTGCGTGAAGGACCCAAATCTCGTGCCCCGAGGGTGCCCTTATATAGGAGTTCTTCCCTCAACCCTGGCCCTGCGTGACTCATTCCCTCACGTCATGCGACTCATGACTTATAGTGAGTCATATTGTGAAATCCATCAGCTGACTGGTCCGAGTCACCTGCGCCCTATCTCGCAACCAATCAAAACTTATAAAACGAGTCATGTGCCCTAACGGGGTCACATGAGCGAAACCCATGACTCATAACTATGAGTCATGTGCGAAATACAAAAACCACATGACCACAATCGTGCGTCATGTCAAATATCAACCAATAACAATAAACCGATGACACGCTATTGTGTCGTCATGTGAAAACCTATGAGTCAACGGATCTCATAGTGTAAAAGATAACAATCCGATGACTAATAATTATTAGTCATGTGAGAGTCTGCCTTGCTTAGTCACCGTTTGTGACAGAATGTCTTTCTTTTCGGTATCACTACAGGTAAGCTCCTTCCTTGTCTGCTGCTCCTGTTGTCAAATATTGGAAATTTTACAAGAGGTGGTATTTTGTAATTATTGAGAATTTCCTTCATCAAGCAGGGGCTCAATAGGAGGTTGTATTGCTTGCGATTGTAAAGGAAGGGTAGGACTTAATAGTGAACCAGGAATCGAGGTAGAATGTGGTTCAATTCACATTGCAAATGTACCAGTAGTACAAATACCAGTGAAGAGTTCGTCCAGTTCATCAAATTGCAATAAGGATTTAAACAAGCACTTGGGGGCTTCTCTATACACCTATTTCAAAATAATTAACAAAAAAGCAGAATCAATTAGGAATGAAGAATGAAAGTTACAAGTAAATGTGCAACCCATACATCTTCTTGGGCTGTTGAAAGCCATGTCAATAAATCTCCACCGAAAGCCAGAGTGCTGCTTTAAACCACCTAATATATCATAATCTACCTTCAGCTATTTTCTCAGTAATATTTGTATTTTGAAGAAATGGAATATCTAACATATTACTTACGGTGCTCTCTTTACTTTTGATATCCTGAAGTGTCAATGGCTTTTTTAGTAAACCCTCAAAGTGTTTCTTAATTCAATTCAGAAGAAAGTACATCAGCAAAAAATTATCCTGCGTCAGGTGAGCCGCTGTTTTGTCAGGATTCTAGGTAGGGGTAACCTTGCGCCCGTGATGCCAAGTGCGTTCTGTGATGGGTCGTAGCGCTCACCTACGCTAGGTCCGTTAGGAGGCACTGTTGCCATCCACACTCACATGGGAAGGCTAGTAGCTACTCTACCTTACCTCCCGTGCTTCCGGATTCTGTGCACAACACCATCGCACCTCCTGATTCACCATTCATTCTCCTCTCATTTAAAATACCCCATAAAGACCTCCCCCTATCGCTTTGCTGCCATCTCTGCTACCTAGAAAGGGGGTAGCCTTGGCAAAACTAATTGGGTTAGTGTGGGCGCTAGGTGAGAAAGCCACGGTACTCTCAATTTTAATTTTGCGCCAAAGATGTTCAGCCTGGGGCTCCACAGCTGAGTTCTATTTTCAGAACTTGATCTTTCAGAAAGCGAAAATGCCAGCTCACTCCAGTGTGAAAGGGAGTGATAGCTAGGACATTCTCAGGTTTGTGGTGGTTTCTTAGTACTTAGGTGTTGACGCGACGCGACTCCGCACTTTCCCCTCATCTTACCACTTAACATTCACACCTTCAGGCCCAGCCTGAAGACTCCCCCACAGCCACTTCAGATATCCTAGGTTTGACTCCTGCACCATACTGGGCCCAATGCCAGCTACACATCACTATAGGATTCATCCCTATCAGACTATTGATCATGGAGTTACAGGTCTGGCGATCTCAGAATTCAATGGCAGATTCCTCTACAACCGTTCGGGCTATCACGATTCTGTTTCCTGGAGCTTGTTGGGCTCGACGCCAGCTACACGCCGGTATAAAGAACGTCCCGGTCCGACAGGTATTCATGAAATCGCGGTCCTGTCTTGAGGGGGTGTTAGGAACCAAGCTGAGGATATTTTACTCGATGGCAGATTACTCCACAACCACTCATGCTATCGCAATTCTGTTTCCTGGAGGTTGTTGGGCTGGATGCCAGCTACACGCCGGTATAAGGTACGTCCCTGTGGCATCAAATATCAGGAAATCGCTCTCTTGTGTGGAGGGGGTATTAGGTAGTAGCCCTGGCGGAATTTGACTCGACGGCAGATTGCTCCACAACCAGTCAACGGATTCAGATTCTGTTTGCTGGGCGTTGTTGGGCTCGACGCCAGCTACACGCCGGTATAAGGTACGTCTCTGTGGCATCAAAACTCAGGAAATCGCTCTCTTATGTGAAGGGGGTGTTATGTAGTAGCCCTGGCGGAATTTTACTCGATGGCAGATTGCTCCACAACCACCGCACAGATTCGGATTCTGTTTGCTCGACGTTGTTGGGCTCGATGCCAGCTACACGTCGGTAGAAGGTACCTCCCTGTGGCATCGAAACTGCGGAAATCGCTCTCTTGTGTAGAGGGGGTGTTAGGTAGTAGTACTCGCGGAATGTTACTCGATGGCAGATTACTCCACCACCACTTGACGGATTCGATTTCTGTTTGCTGGACGTGGTTGGGCTCGATGCCAGCTACGCGCCGGTATAAGGTACATCTCTGTTGTAACCGCCTCCTGGGTGGTGGCGGGAATCGATAGGGTAACAATACTATCTCTATACCAAAGTGCGGTATATAACGAGACTAAGTACCGGAGGCTTAGACTAAGTTGTTGTAACAAACTCCTTACTATATTGTAACTACCAAGTAGTAACTAATAGCTAAGTATGTTTGGTCCTTTAATGGATCCTTGAAGCGAACTGAAGAAGTAACTGTTCAACCAAGTATATTGAAAACTCTGTCTGTCGAAGTCTGCTCTCTCTAAGTCCGGAGAATAGCAGGTCTTAAATACACTTGTCAGGCTAACCAGAGCCTTGTAAACAATAACCATAAAGACTCCTAAAACTGTAGCCTTGAAACGTTACATAAAACATATCAAGTATCAAACGATACCTTGACACAATAACTAAATAATACTGAGTATCAAACGATACTCGAAACCAAACATAAAACATCATGAGTATCAAACTCAATCATAAAACATGCTGAGTATCAAACGATACTCGAAACCAAACTGTAAAACATCATGAGTATCAAACTCAATCATAAAACATACTGAGTATCAAACGATACTCGAAACCAAACTGTAATCTGCACCGGTTACACCCCAAAAACAAAATGAAAACATGATTTCAAATATAAAACAAAGAAACC
>Ga0307507_10005031_pt1 | contig 22296 bp, 7 predicted proteins | sample 7_EM_MG_FD_207223 | JGI IMG/M metagenome (GOLD analysis project Ga0307507, IMG submission 207223) | Populus trichocarpa ectomycorrhiza microbial communities from riparian zone in the Pacific Northwest, United States - 7_EM | ecosystem: Host-associated > Plants > Roots > Unclassified | place... | reverse complement strand
TGCGTATTATTTAACTTTTAAAGTTGCTAAGTAGGTTAATTGCGTGTTAAGAAATATATAGTTAGCTTTTAAAGTCGTTAAGTTAGTTAATTGCATGTTAAGTTAGTCAAATTGTGTATTAAGTTAGTCAATTGCATATTAAGTTGGTTGAATTGCGTGTTAAGTTAGTTAATTACATATTAAGTTAGTCAAATTGCGTGTTAAGTTAGTTAATTGCGTGTTAAGTTAGTTAATTGCGTGTCGAGTTAGTTAAATTGCATGTTAATTACGCGAAGCGCGAAAATTAAAGTCTACTTAAATCTCATCCTGCGAATATTTTCCCAATATAGCAACTTTGCCCTTTTATTAATTACTACTAAGACAACTAGTTAGAATTACTGCCTATAATAGACTACGCACAGCTTATACTCCCTTATAACAGCATAGGAATGTCACTATTTAAGTTACTCTATAGATATAAGCCATAAATGTCCTTTAATTAGGATAGACCTATAGGACCTATAACAGCCCGCAAACGCCTTAGCTATAAAGAGGCCTAGACATTTGCTAAGAGAATATATAGAGCCTAGGAGACTGCTAAAGCAGTTATAAAAAGGGCATAAAAGAAGAAAGAGGCCGACATAAACCAATATTACCGTGAGGTAGACTTCCAAACAGGAGATAAAGTATAGGTATTAATAAAAAACTAGAAGACCTAGAGGCCAAGCCATAAACTAGACCACTAAATAGCTGGCCCCTACAAAATCCTTAAGAAGGAAGGGCACTCTTTTAGAGCTAAGCTACCAGAATTAATAAAGATCCACCCTATCTTCTCTCTAGACCGTCTGCAAAAGGCCGCGAACGACCTATTACCTAGATAGTATAATAACCCCCCACTACTAATTTAGATTACAGAGGATAAGGAATAGGAAGTTAAAGAAATCCTAGCAGTTAAGAAGAACCGTAGTACCCTAAAATACCATGCGAGCTAGGTAGGTTACGATGAAGATCTAGAATAGTACCCCGCATCTAATTTTAAGTACTCCCCCTATAAGCTACAAGATTTCCACCTAGCCCACCCAGACCTCCCTAGATCACTATGTAAACTAAACAGCTAGATTAAATACTGGGAAGAAGAGGTAGATAACTATAATAATTTAGATAACAATAAAGAACTTGGATAAAGCCTAAGGGCAGGCTTTTTTAAAAGGGGGGTAATATAATGGTGCTAGAGCGCGTCACCTGCTACTTTGCCGTTTCTAGGGCAATTTACAGCAACTTGCGGCAACTTGCCGTTTTCGGGCAATCTGCTAAATTCTACCATATTCTGCCAAGTCGCTATTGGCTCGCTTACTACTAGCGCCTTAATAACCCCTTTGTATCTCGCCAGTCTCTACCAGTCTACTTCTTCTCCTTAGCTTAGTATTCTTGTATAGTAGCAATCTACAAGCTTCGGTTTAAAAGCATTTATACAAGCCCATCACAAATATATCTATTAATAATTAACTATTATACTAATACGTTATAGGATAGTTACTGCAGTGCTTATTTAAATAAGACCACCTATTAGCTATCCTAGGGACATAATTACCAGTATCTTCCTTAGTAGCAAGCAGCTTAGGTAGATTGTTAAATTAAGCTTATATAGCAGTCCTTCTTCCTCCTATTACCTATTCGCTGACTTAATATAGGTATAGATATTTCTAGAATTACCTCCTTCTCCTTAACTAAACTTAATATAAAGTTAAGCCTTAAGGATTTTAATGGCTAGCGCAAATGCCACTCCTTTATAATCTTAACTGCCTACTAAAGGTCCTTATAGCTATTAATCTGCTATTAATAATAGAAGTTATAAGCTCACGCGTTTTTATATAAGGTAATCGCCTTAAGCTACTAGACTCTAAACTTCCATAGTAAGAGATCTCTTAAAAGCTTTTCCCTCTAAGCCTTAATTGCAGTTAGGTAGAGTATATTCTGGTCTAATATTACTAATTAAGTCCTAGTATTATGGGACACCTCCGTAACACCTTATACACGTCCACCTATTTCCACCTGTTTCCACTAACGCAGCAAAAAGAGACCAACCGCGAGATAACAATCTAATGGCAATCTACCGGCAATCTACGGCAATCTAACGGCAATCTGCCGCATTCTGCCATATTCTGCCAAGTCTACCAAATCCTGCCAAGTTCTGCCAGGACCGCTACTTAAATCCTATTCTGCTCTATGTATATATTAACTAAGTAACCAAACTAACAATATATACCCTTTCTCCCCGTTTTCTTACCTTCTCTCCTTACATAACGTCTTAATATTATTATATAGTTTATATACGTAGCTTAATAATATCTACTTTGCTATATATTATCATCACTTATAATTACTCCGTAACACTACGTTATATTAAACTATATACTCCATCCTGCCTTAACCAATATATAGAACAACCTAGAAACCCCCTTATCTATAAATAATCTACATGCCCTATTTACCAAATAAATAAAAGTTCTCTAAGAAGCTTTTATAAATGCTCTTACTTAGTAAGAAGCTTAATATTACAAGACAGTTCAATCCCTAAGAAAGGAAGTTAAAGAGATTTATTATAACCCGCCATCTACTATACCGTCGCCCCTACCTGCCCCTACTAGCATTAACCTATAAACACTAGATAAGAGGAACGAATCTAAAACTAGCTCCTTAACCCTAAATTTGCCAGTTAATGCCCTTAAAAAAAGTTATCTAAACGCCTCCCTAATCCTTCCGCCTATTCTAGTAAGAGGAGTAAGCTACGCTCTTTCCTTAACCAACTTTAGAACGGGCTAAATGGCAATATCAATTACTACCCTACCCCTAATAGTTAACTTTATTACGCTATAAGCCGCCTAAAAGGAGATACCATAGATACTATATACCCATTCCAACTAAGTATGGTAGAGGAACTAGTTACCATACTAAAAGCATTTTATAGCAACCCTAACTAAATTACTATATTATAAAGAAAACTAAATAGGATAGCATAGGGTTCTAAGAACTTCCTATTATACTTTGCTAAATTCTACTACTACGCTAAGGAGACTAGATGGAACAAACCCGCCTTAATTAATCGCCTAGTGGAATCCCTAAACCCTAAACTAAAAGCATCTCTTATAGGAGTTAAACTACTAGGTACCATTACTGCCTACGCCAACGTTATTAATAGCCTATATAATGACTTACTACGCCTTACCCCAAAATATATACCTTAATACTCTGCCCCCTAACCGCCTAAGACCCGTAAGGACCTAGACGCCATAGATATTAACACTAGGACCCTTTTTTACGCCCTAAAAGGATCTGCTAAATAAGAGCAATGTATTAAATATAGCCTCTGTTTTAAGTATGGAAGCGACACTTATATCTCCAGCTACTGCTCCATCTCTTTCCAAAAGAATTTATAAACGGCTAATACCAGTAGCCATTTACCACACTAATCCTCTAGTTACCGTCCCTAATCTTTACCTAGTTCTAGCCCCATATCTAGCAAGTACCACTTATAAGGATAAAGTTACAACTAATGTCCTATAGGAACCCCGTCTCGCTTACCACTAAAAGGCATATCCTAGAGTTAAGTTACTCTTTGGGACAGCTATATTACAGGATCTTGTTAAATATATCAGATATTGCAAGCCCTAACTCTTAGGATTATAGTATAACCATTAACTGCCGTCTTTAGTAGAAAGGTTAATAGGCTAATGCTTAAGTCCTAATTAATATAGGAGCTAGCGGCATAGGATTTATTAATAAGATCTTTATATAAGATAATAGGTTTACCCTAATACCCCTTAACTGGCATATTAACGTATTTAGATTTAATGGCAAACGCACTATCTTAGGCTGTATTACTTATATAACAGCCCTAAGACTCTAATACCTAAACCATAAAGAATTAATTAAGCTCTTTATAACTACCCTAGGTTACCTAGTAATCCTTAGACAACCCTAGATAAAGCTATATAAGGTAACCATTAATTAGGATAACCTTAAGCTTCTATTTACTACCTCCTATTACAAGTAGAAGTGCCTTATAACTCGCTGCTTAGACTCTAAACCAAAATCTAAAAAATCCACTAGGATCTACCAGTCTAAAATTTCCACTAACGTCCACCCTATACCCAAAAAGTCCACCCAATTCCACCTACCCAAGAATTCTATCGAATTCCACCTACCTAAAAATTCCACCAAATTCCACCAACATAAGATTTCCACCGACATCCAATAAGAACCTAAAAATAACACATAACTATATAAACTGACTCTAACCGCTGCACCCCAAACTAAGTAAAAGCTTAAGCTTAACATACAAAAGTACCAGAAGAACTAGTATTCTACCATAAAAAGGATACTTAAAGAACCCAAACCTAAATCTAATACTAACTCTATACTAGATACCAAATTTAAACCTAAATAAGAGACCATATAAGAAACTAAGGACAATCTAAGCTCGCTTAATACCTTAGATATCCATATAATTAGAGCTACTCTGCTAGCACGACTTACCAGGAAACCGGAATATATAATCTTCGTTGTTACAATGGCCGATATTAAGAAGGCCTTAACACTAAAGAAGTATACTAACCCCGCCACAAAGGTATCTATAGAGTACCATAATTACCTAGATATATTCTTATAAAAGGAAGCCAACAAGCTACCGAAACGTCGTCTATATAATTATAAGATTATAGTTAAAGAAGGAAAACATCCTGGATTTAGACCCTTATACGGGATATCCTAAAACAAACTCTAAGTATTACGGAAGTACTTAGACAAATATCTGGACAAAGGATTTATTAGAGCAAGTTCTTCACCCATAGCCGTACCAGTAATCTTTATTAAGAAACCTGGCGGCGGTCTATGCTTCTACATAAACTACCAAGCTCTTAATACTATCACTATTAAAAACTAATACCCAATCCCATTAATCCAAGAGACACTAAATTAATTAAGTAAGGCTCGCTACTATATAAAGCTTAATATTATCCACGCATTTAACCGTCTCCGTATTGCAAAAGGAGATAAATAGCTTACTGTATTTCATACTCGATACGAATTATTTAAATATTTAGTAATGCTATTTAACCTTGTAAACGCTCTAAGTTCATTCCAACACTTTATAAATAATACCCTACGCCCATACCTGGACGTCTTTTATACTGCTTATATTAACAATATCTTAATATACAGCAATAATCTAGCTAAATACCAAAAATATATTAAACTGGTTTTGCAAGCCTTGTATAGAGCTAGCCTATAATTAGATATAGATAAATACAAGTTCTATAAAATAGAAGTCCTATACCTTAGACTTATTATTTCTATAAATGGCGTATAAATGGACCCCAAGAAAGTTAAAGTAATTGTAAACTAGCAAGAACCTAAGAACATTAAGGACGTAAGGGCCTTTATAGGCTTCGCCAACTTCTACTAACGGTTTATTAATAACTTCTCCGCCTTAGTTTCACCCCTTATAGCCTTAACCTAAAAAGATAAAGCCTTTATCTTTAATAAGGAATATAAGAAGGCCTTTACTTATCTAAAGGTTATATTTACCACTGCACCTATGATTTAATACTTTAACCTAGACCAAATAAGTGTTATAGAAGCTGACTCATCTAATTACGTTACTAGAGGCATTCTGTCTTAATATAATAAGGAAGGAGTATTATACCTTATAGCATACTTCTTAAAATAACTAAGCCTAGCTAAATATAATTATAAGATCTACAATAAGGAATTGCCAGCAATTATTAGATGCTTTAAGCAATAGTAACCAGAACTAGAAGGAACTGGATTCCCAATTAAAGTTCTTAGCGACTATAAAAACCTATAGTACTTCACAACCATAAAATAGCTAAGCCACCGTTAAGCCTGCTAGTTAGAATATCTGTCCTAATTCCAATTCTTAATTATATACCGTCTAGGCGTGTAAGGCTAGAAGCCTAATGCCCTAACCTAACGTTTATAAGATACACCAGCTTAAGAAGAAGCGCGCTCCTACTGCAATTAGACTCTACTCCACCCTAAGCTATTTAATCCCCCTATTAAAGATCTTACAGTATACGCCTTTAAAATAACCAATTAAACTATTAAACAGATTATAGTTAACGAATATCTAAACAATAAATTTATCTAAGAGACGCTTAAGCTAATTTAAGATAGCGTTAGACGCTCTAAAAAGGTTTCTCTAAGTAAATACAAAGTCTGTAGAAACCGCTTATACTACTAAAACCGCCTAGTTGTCCCTAGTCACGATAAACTTAAGCTCCTTAAACACGTATATAACCTACTAGTAGCCGGTTACCCAGGCTAAGGAAAAACCCTAGAACTGCTCTAATAAGAATACTATTGACTAAATATGCATAATATAATACAAAGATATGTCTCTAACTGCCATACCTACCAATAAGCTAAAGCTTCGCACAAGACATACAATGGCTTTTTAAAGCCACTGCCTGTTCCGGACCAAAGATAGAAGGATATCTTAATTAACTTTATTGTTAATCTCCCTATAAGCAAAGGCTGCACAAACATTATAGTAGTTATAGACCGACTATCCAAGATGAGATACTTAATCGCCTACCCCAATATATTAACACCTACTATTGCCTAACTGTTCCTAGATTATGTATAAAAACTCCATAGACTCCCTAAAATAATTATCTCCAATAGAGATTACCAGTTTATCTTAGCGTTTTAAAAAGAACTAACTACCCAACTCCGTATTAAAGCACTATTGTTTATAGCATATTACCTAAAAGCGGATAGCCAAATAGAACGTGCAAATGCTATAATGGAACAGTATATTTGGATATATATGTCGTATTTATAGGACAACTGGATAAACTAGCTTGCATTTACCAAGTTTACTGCAAATAACTCCGTCTTAGAAACCATAAAGGTCTCCCTATTCCTAGCTAATTATGGCTAGCACCCGCAAATGGGTTTTAAACCCTTTAGTAATGCTCCTCGCCTAGCTTATTAGGCCTTATAAGTTATAGAAGTAAACAAATTTATAAAGAAGATAGAAGAACTATAAGAGTTCCTTACTAATAAAATGACATAGGCCCAGTCTATCTATAAAGCCATAGTAAATAAGAACTAAACCCCAGCACTAGCTTACCAAATTGGTAACTTTATCTGGCTAGACGCAAGAAATCTAAACATAAAACAACCTACTAAGAAACTTAATTAGAAGAACGCTGGCCCTTATAAGGTTAAAAAAGTTGTCTCTTCTTATGCCTACCAATTAAAGCTCCCTAATACGGTTAAAACCCACCCTATATTCTATACGTTAGTCCTCCGCCCTGCCACCCCTATATTAGACGCCCTACCTAGGCAGATCTAAGACCCTCTCCCACCAGTTAAAGTGGATAGTAAGGATAAGTACCTTATTAAAAGAGTTAATGACATTAAGTACAACAAATAGAAACGCAAATATATGTACCTTATAAAATAGAGAGGCTTTACTAAGCCCTTATGGGAACCCATTAACTCTATAAGACTTATACAAGCTACAGAAGACTTTTATAAACTCTACCCAGAACTACTATAGCCCCATCTTGCAGAAGCTTAAGTTTAAAGGGGGGGTACTGTTACGGGACACCTCCGTAACACCTTATATACATCCACCTATTTCCACCTATTTCCACTAACGCAGCAAGAAGAGACCAACCATAAGATAATAATTTAATAGCAATCTGCCGGCAATCTATAGCAATCTAACAGCAATCTACCGCATTCTACTATATTCTGCCAAGTCCACCAAATCCTGCTAAGTTCTGCTGGGACCGCTACTCAAATCCTATTCTGCTCCGTGTATATATTAACTAAGCAACCAAACTAACAATATATACCCTTTCTCCCCGTTTCCTTACCTTCTCTCCTTATGCAACGTCTTAACATTATCACACAGTTTATGTACGTAGCTTAATAATATCTACTTTGCTACATGTTATCGTCACTTATACTTACTCCATGACATCTAGGTAGAACCTCCGTTCTATTAAATGCCTTCCACACACTTATAAACCGTACTACCGGCGGCGGCGGCTTCTCTACGTTATTATCCTCCACCTCCACCTCTCCCTTATCATTGTCCTCTGCATCTATATCTATTAAGGGCTAGACAGACGCCGGCGGTAATAGCGTAAATAATAATACTTTAGGGCATAGAGGCGTGGAAACACGTATAGGAGGCTAAGGCGCTGCCCTAGGTCTTGCTTTCTTAGCTACCGATATAGAGGGCGTTAATATTAAATAGGAGCGTTTCTTTAATGTTTTAGAAGGATGTGTTAATGCGCATGTTGGCAGTGGCTTAGCTAGCTTATTGCGTTTATTAGAGGCCATGGAAAATACCACAGAAGGTCCTATATAATTATACTAATTAGGCTAGACTTAAGCTTCATTTTAAGCTACTTATAGCTATTTGCTAACGTTTACTAGGTCTTTAAATAGCTAGCATTACATCTCTTACAAATTTTAGTAGGGTGTGATGCTGGCTATTAGTGGGCTTAGTGGGTATAAATAAACTTTTAAAGGTAACTATAATACAATTAGGGGTTTACTATTTAGTAATTATATATACCTTCTTAGGATCTATATGGACACCCTTAGTAGTAACAATTAGTCTAAGGCATTTTACTTCTATAACTAAGAATTTATACTTCTTTAAATTAATCTAAAGTCCTATATCCCTAAGGCGCTGTAGGACCTTTTAAATGTGCTTAGTATACTTAAAAGGGTTGTTGCTATAAATAAGTATATTATTTAGGTACGCAGAGTAGAAGTTATTAAGGTAGTCCTATAAGGCGTTATTAATATAGCTTTAGAAGCTGCCTAGGCCGTTATATACGCTAAAGGGCATAACGGTATATTTAAATTGGCTAAAATGCGATGCGAATGCGGTTTTCCATTTATTACCTTCCTATATTTAGAGGTAGTTAAAGGCGGCAATAATATTAAGCTTAGTATAGATTTTAGCTTAGCTAAGCCGCTTAAGAGTCTTATATATAAGCGGTACGGGGTATTAATTTTTAATTATAATAGTATTAAATCCTTTATAGTTAACATAGAATTAGATACCTCCTTTTAGCTTTTTAGTAAGGAGGATAAGGGTAGTTGTTATCACGGCACTGTCCTAACACATACTATCTCGTACTATCTCGTACTGTTTCCTACTATTGGCTGGCCCACCACTAGCGCCTTAGCGGCTGCCCTTACTATTTATATACGATACTCCCTTTTACCTCCTTCTCCTCTTCATACCACAATGTAGTTATTCAGCCTATTAGCATTATAGCACTATAACAGTTTATAGTATCTCCTCTTACGCCCTATCGCGATCTTTATTCTCCCCAGTCCACTGTCTCTATTTTCCCAGTATAATCGCGACCCGGCGTGACCAATAACACTATACCACAGTCCCAGATAATTTTAGTATAGTCCTAAACAATCTTAGTATTATCCTAGACAATTTTAGCATCATAGCCAGCCTTATAGATTTCAATTACCCGGCCTAGATCCCCTAAAATGGGTAACCAGAATACCCCATTAGTAAATATATGCAAAGCGCTTGCCCGCCTCTTTAATACCTCCTATACTAACATTACCTGGACAATTAGGAGTGGTTTAGAGTACCCTAAGGACCTTAATATAGTAGGAATATTTCAGCACCTCTCCATATATATAACCTTTTTAACTAGCGTTAAGAGCGGTCTCCAAACAGTCTATAATAAAGGCCGGACTATAAAGTCCTAACTTAAAGAAGCTCAGCATAAAATCAACTCCCTTAAGACACTTAAACTACGTGTAAAACAATATAAATAGCAAGCTTCGGTATATACTAAGACTATATAAAGCCTAAGCTCTTAGATTACTATATTTACCCAAACCATTGCTAATAAAAACACCGCTACTAGCTCTCCTCCCCTAGCTAAGCCCTATAGAAAAAAGCATAAAGCAAAAGACCCTACCCCATTTAATGGCAAGGGATCGCTAACTAAAAAGTAAGAAAAATTTAAAATATAGAAAACAAAGATCCAAGGCATTTTCTATAGAGATGCAAAGTGCTTTAAGACCCCAATGGATAAAGTCCTCTATATGTTAGACATGCTAACAGATAAGGCTTATAACTATATCAAGCATGGCCTTAATATACTACATATATACCCAAACAACCTAAGTAAATAGGCCTTCTCTAACCAAGAGTCTATATTTGCGTATATAAAGAAGCACTATAAGACCATAGATACAACCTAAGCGGCTAAAAACAAATTAGACACCTTAAGCCAAGGCAAGCGTAATTACTAGTCCTAGAAAGCAGAGCTTAATAAGTTAATAATTAAAGCAAACAAGACTAAGGAATAAAAGGTAGATCTATTTAAAAAGAATATTTCATCTAAAATAAAGAACTTAGCCCTTACCCTTAGCCATAAAATCAATAATACTAACTACAAGGGCTAGAGTAAGCAAATAGACGTATTCGCTTATAACCTACAGAACTACGCCCACCACACTAAGCTAAATACCGCTAAGCTAAGTACCGCTAGCGGCTATTGACCTACACTACCTAACAACAACACCTCAGTACTAGCACCACAAAATAACCTAATAGACCTTAACGCCGTTAAATTTAGCAGTAGTAGTAGTAGCCTCCCTAATAACGTCTAAAGATATTATATGGATAACAGACTCTGCCTAGTATATAGTCAACCTAGCCACTGGAAAGATGCTTACAACCTTAAAACAAACCTAAATCCCCTTCTAATGCCACCGCGCTAACCCCTTCCTAGCCGCAGCAAATTTTTTAGCAGAGGGATTAGTAACCAAAGCAATAACTATAAATAGGGACGTAGGTTTAGATACAGAGACCTACCCCTATAATTCCCTTCCCTAATATAGCCCCAGCCAATGGTCCTATATATAAACTACGGATAAGTGCTCCATGCCGCTACTAACCATAAGACCGGCTATATCCTCAGCAAAGTACCCCCTAGCATATATACACCGTTGGAGACCGATACGTTAGGATATACTAGCTAAAACCATAGTTACTAGCCAAGCCCTATAATCTAGTCATTAAAAGACTAACCCTTAGACTAAGTTGCCTCCAAGGGTTAGAACCATATAGGGAGAAGGACAAAAGGATTAGATCTATACTACTAGATTAGTTAGACCTTATTTTAAGCCAGCTACTACTCAACCTTAGAATAGCAAATAATAATAGGAATGCTATCCTTATTTAGACCTACCTCTCCTTACTACACAACCCACTCCTATAAGTTTTTATTAAAATAGTAAGCCTCATTAATAGTAGTAGTACAGCACTAGCGTTTACAGACGAAGACTCGCTTATAAAAAAGCATAATATTATAACAAAAAGACTCCTAGTCCTAAAACCACTCCGCCTTACTAATAGACTCCTATCTAGCTTTATTACCCACTACTTTACAGCAAGAATAACAATCGGCTACTATATAGAATCCATACTCTTCTATATTATAAAGTTATTACCCTCAACACTAGTAATTCTTAGAATGCCCTAGCTTAAAAAGCATAACCTAAAACCAAACTTCTCTACTCTAGAGCTTAAGTTCAACTCTAATTACTATGCCTATAACTACCTCCCATAGTATATTCCTAACTGTAACTAAATAGCACCACGCGGACGCATTACACGGCTAACGCTTAGATACCATTAGCTAATAGTAGAAGAGGTGCCTAACACTAGTAAGCCAATATATACAGTAAATAAAGCAGAGATTCTGGAAGACTAGACTACCGCCCTATTCCTAAAAAAATAAACACTACCAGAACTATAAGTCCCCCACATACACCCGCTTAACCTAGGTTAGCTAATAAGATACCCAACTTTAAGTTATTTACCATACGCACATATAACCGCACGTATAACAGCTAAGGGAGTTATAGCCAAGACCAAAACCAGAGCAATTAAGACCTCCCCCCCGCAATACCTAACCTTACACCCATCTCCCGCGCATACCGTACAGGGCCGCCGCCTTATTTCCGCCCCCCTAGGCCAACTAAGCTATACCAGCCTAGCCGTAGCACTAAAGAACTAGACATGCCCTAACCTAGACAACATTAAATATACTTATACCGTTAATTTTACCCAGTTCTGTAAACAAAAAGGCGTAAAGGTAATAAGAATCTATATAGCGGAGCTAGTAGAACTAGTTAAATAAGAAAAACACTAATAGCTGCTTAAGGAGCTACCTATAGGCCTAATAGAAGTACCGAACCTATTAAAAAGGTCTTTCCGCCGGCTAATAAAAGGCAACTATATAATAGAGAAAGCCCGTAAAGCACTACCCCCTTATTTCTATAACTTCCTTAAGATAAACCTAACAACTAAGTCCGAGTTTCTACGCTAGAAGATAGTTAATACTAATATTAAGAAATTCCTAAAAGGCAAACAAGGATTAACCTATAAGGATATTTTATAACGCTTACTAAAAGAGTTTTATAAATATATTAAACACTTCCTCCCTAAGAACACAGACAAGCTGCCCCCTTACTAACTATAGGACCACAAAATTGAGATTATACCAGGAAAGTAGGCCCTACTATAAAAACAGACCACTCTCACCCGCTAAACTCAGCTATATAAAGAAGTGGATTAATAAGATGCTAGATAAGGGTTTTATCCGCAAATTAATCTTACCAGCCGCTATACCACTCCTCCTTATAGCAAAACCTAGCGGTAGTATACAAATCTGCCATAACTACTAAGGCCTAAATATAGTTACTATTAAGAACTAATACCTACTACCACTAGTCCGCAAGACACTTAACGCACTCTATAGTACTAAGTACTTTACTAAGCTTAATATAATTACTGCGTTTAACCAGATCCGGATCACAGAAGGCTATAAGTAGCTTACAGCATTTATTACCCGGTTTAGACTCTATAAGATACTAGTTACACTGTTTAGTCTCTATAATATACCTACCATGTTCTAAAACTATATCAACTATATTTTACACAACGCCCTTAACAACTACTGTACTGCATATTTTAATAATGTCCTTATCTTCTTAAAAACACACACCAAGTACACAAAATACGTAAATGAAATTATCTAGAGACTTAGTAATACTAGACTCCAGATTAATATTAATAAGTCTAAGTTTTATGCTACCAAAACAAAATACCTTAGCTTAATTATCTCAACTAACAGCATAACTATAGACCCTAAGAAGGTGCAGGCCTTACAGAAATAGAAGAACCTAACGTTAGTTAAGGAACTATAGTAATTTCTTAGCTTCGCGAACTTCTACCAACGATTTATTCAAGGCTATTCCAAGGTAGTTAAGCCTATAACTAGGCTACTAAAAAAGAGCATTAGCTAGTTATAGGGCCCTAATCAAGCACAGGCATTCCAGACCCTAAAAACAGCGTTTACTACAGCACCGGTCCTAGCGTATTACGACTACATAAAGAAGATAGTGGTAGAAATAGACGCCTCAAACTAGGCTTTAGGTAGAGTGCTCTATTAAGCCGACAAAAGTAACAAGCTTAAGCCAGTTATATTCTTCTCTGCTAAGCACTTAGCCCCTAAATACAACTCTAAAATATACAATAAGGAGCTCCTAGCAATCGTTAAAGCACTAAAAGAATAGTGTCCCAAACTATAAGGAACTAAGCAGCTGTTTAAAATTATTACGGACCATAAGAACCTCCAGACCTTTATAATAATAAAACAACTAAACTAGCGCCAAGTCCGCTAGGCTGAGTTCCTTTTCTAATTTAACTTTATTATTACCTATAGGCCTAGCACTAAAGCCACAATCCCAGACGCTCTTAGCCGCCTCCTAGGCGTTATACCTACCAATGCTAATAACAAATATCTATAATACCGAGACCGCGTTGTCTTACTACCAAAGAAAGTTAACCCTACCCTTTACTAAAGCCCGCGCCCTATAACTTGCTAATAGTAGTTATACTATATAGAAGATTACCTATATAGTATAACTCTACCTAGATATAAATAGGCACTAGAAAGAGCTCTAGGCCTATATTATACCACTTACTAACTATCCTATTATCCTTAAAATAAACTAGCTTAAATAATATAACCCTGCTATTAACTAGAAGAAAAAAGGAAGTAACCTTTAACTCTAAATACTATAGAGAAACTTATCTAGGGCATAGCCTAGCCACCTCTATATACTCCCCAGTATATTAACCTAAAAAACCCCTTATTATCCCACCCATAACTAACTACTACTATATAAGTGCTGTAGCCTTCTACTATATAGCATGTAGGAAAGGCTAGACTATTACTATAGCTTCCTAATTATAACTATATAAGCTTAATAAAGAATAGGATTACGTCCTCTATAGTAATAGAATAGACATAGTTAACCTTCTAAAAGATAATGCCCCTATGGAACTTTATAGACTTTTACCTTTAGACTTTAAAAAATTTATAAAGCTTAAAAAAGGATTTATTAATAAGAAACTCCGCAAGCTCCTCCCTAAGAGATACTATAACTTTATTAATATATACTTATAAAAGGGCGTAAATATACTCCCCCTATATTAACCTAATAACTATACCATTAATATTAAATAAGGAAAAATGCTATTCTATAAGAGACCCTACCTAATATTAAAAAATAAACTTTTAGTTGTTAAAAAGTATATTAACGAGCACCTTAATAAAGGATTTGTTTGTCCTAGTATATCCCTAACAACTGTTACAGTGCTATAATGCTAATAGGCTGAATAACTACATTGTGGTATAAAGAGGAGAAGGAGGTAAAAGGGGGTATTATATATAAATAGTAGGGGCAGCCGCCAAGGCGCTAGTGGTGGGCCAGCTAACAGTAGGAAACAGTACGAGACAGTACGAGATAGTATATGTTAGGATAGTACCGTGACAGTACTCCCCTCCCCAGAAGGTTTGGTCCCTAAACCGAACAAGTAACCTATTTTTGCTGCAAAGATGTCACTTCCGCTTACCGCCCTTGACCAAGCTAATAGCGATTTTCTATGCCGGGCATGGAAAATCTTAATTGGTTAGCTTAATAAATAAAATTAGTAGAACTCTATACTGCCACTATATAGCGCTTCTTGGCAAAAAACCAACTAATTAGATAACTTTAACCGGTGGTTAAAGTTCCATAAGATCTTAACTACCATAAATTACCTTCGTGGTCGGCTACGGCCTTGGCGTGGCTCTCCCTTATCTTATATCTAGTTTAGGGGTCCTGGCTTCTTAGGGTGTTGTTTATAGAACTTTAGTAGTGCGCGCTCGCACCCTTTTAGGGATTTCTTGGGTTCCTAGGTTTTCTCGTTATAATATTTCCATTTAATACAGTATGTTAAGCCATGCTCGTCCATTTGTTTATTATATATATTAAGGATCTTTTCAAATTCCTACTTGTCCGTAATATTGCTATTGTTATCCCTTTTAGCTATCCTGCCTGTGACATTATAACGTTCCTCTTTGTTAATGCGTGCTTAACTAGAGATCTCTTTAGGGAACTAAAGGCGGATTTTTAAAGTATAGAAAGACTTATTAACACGGATGTAGTCTAGGAGGTTAACTATAACTGCTCCTTTATAGGCAGCTAGGACGGGCTAGGGTCTATCCTAGTTATTATCCCACTTCCTTTTAGGCTGGTTGGTCTTTATATTTTTAAGGCTAATTATAACCATGTTATCCTTTTTAAATATTATACCTTCGTCTCGTTTTATATTAGCGTTGTCTTTATATTGTCGCTGGGAGATATAAGCTAGGGCTTTAAGCTGGGTTAAGATGCGCTTAAAGCGGTTGGCAATAGTATTAGCTTATAGGTACTCCTTCTTTGTATATATAGATAGGGCTGATGGCTGGGGGCCTGCTAGTTTGACGCCTAGACGTAGGTTATAGCCATAGTTGGCAAAGAATGGTAAGATTTCCGTGGTCTTATTAACCTGGTTATTTATGGCAAACTTGGTAAAGGGGAGCTAATCTACCTAGTTGTTTTAGGTGAAGCTTATAAAGGCGCGTAGGTACTTATTTATTGCTGCATTAACAATCTTAGTTTGACTATCTGTTTTAGGGTGCTATGCGGAGCTGGGGCTTAGGGTTACCTTTAGGCGCTAGTTTAGGCGACACTAGAAGTTAGAAATGAATAAAGAGCCTCTATTAGAAATGATAGTATTTGGAGCGCCGTGTAACTTATAGACAGTGTAAATAAATGCTTTAATGAGCTTCTTAGTATCTAGGCTAGTAACAGGAATAAAGTGTTTTATCTTTATTAGGCGGTTAATAATGACAAAGATGTGTCTATATGTTTTGCTGTTACAAAGGCACTTAGGCAAGTTAACGACGTGGTTAATAGAGATATTGGTCTATAGGCGGATTAGTAGTTCTAGTAGTTTTAGGAAACCGGGTGGTGCTAAGCGTAGGGTCTTTATACGGAAGTAAAGAGCGTAGTCTTTTATAAAGGTAGCTGTAAACTATGAAATACCTGGCCACTAATATGTTTAATTAAGGAGGTCTAGTGTTTTAACGCGGCCTAGGTAACCCGTAGGGCCTAAACTATGCGTGCGGTGTATAACTTCTAGTTAGAGTTTAGGTAAATTAGGGATAAATACTTGATTTCTATAGTAGATTAGGCCGTTAATAATTAAATATTTAGATTTGTTATAGCGGAGCAGCTTCCTAATCTGCTTAAGCTAATGGCGTGCTTTACGGTCTTCCTGTTTATATAGTGTAGCTAATATATTCCTAGCGAGTTTGTTCTCTTTATAGGTATTCTTAATAAGCTCTTTAAGGGTTTTTTTCTTAGGCTCTGGGTCTATTACTATAATAAAGTCTTTAATGCTCTGGTCTTGGGATTCGCTTAGTAGTTCTTCTAGGATAGTAAGGTAAGGTAGATAGGTTATAAGTATATATAAATTAGGTATTTATAAATTTATTAATAGCTTTGCAATTAATTATAGAACGGCTTTTATATTATTTTTTAGTAGTAGTTCCTATTATAGATAAAACTATCTATTTACGTCTATTTATCTTTACTAAGTTATCTATTAAGTAGGCCGATATATAGATTCCTCTATCCTTAAAGCGTCCTAACCCATAACTTAGGGCTAGGACTTAGCGTTTTCCGCTTTTATATTAGACTCTACCACTATTACTATATCTTTATCTTATATAGTAGCGGCATATAGTAATATATTTAGTGTTTAGGGTATTAGGTTATATATTAGGCGGTAGCTATTAAACCTAGCTATTAGGCAGTTTAGGTTATTATAATAATAGCCTTTTTAATAATATCTATAGTAACATTCTAGTTTCTGGAGTAGCTTATATTCTCTATCTAAAAGTTTTTATAGAAAGGTTAGTATAGAGAGATTAATATTAGCTCTAGTAGTATTTAAGGTAGTAGGCTTTAGTGGCTTAGTATATATAGGTTTAGTAGGCCTAGGAGGCTTCTATAGAGAGGTTTTTAGGTAAAGGTTAGCAGTAGCAATCTAATTTAGTTATTATTTAATCTTCTATAAAGCTGCTACTATATTATAAATATTATTATAGTTATAGCTGGCGGCTACGTAACTAAGATAATAAGTAACTTTTTTAAGGAGATCTTCCTAGTCTTTAGTTATTAGGAAAATGTTTATGCCTCCTAATAGTACTAACAGGTTCCTAATAGCTCCTATTAGGGCTGTTAGGAGCTTTAGGAGACACTTATACTTGGCTTTTTATTAGGAACCTATTAGGAGGTCGCCTGGACCATATAGACCATATAGACCTTTAGGACCTCCAGGACCTCTAGGACCTTTAGGACCTCTAGGACCTCTAGGACTATTAGGACAATTAGGATAATAATTTAAAAATTAAATTTAAAAATAAGGTATATTAATGCTCTTATATTTACAGCTAGCTAATAAATATAAAAACTAGTCTAATTTTAGACCCTATTCTATATATAGGATACTTTAAGGAATCTAAATAATTTAAATCCTTCCTACTTACTACCTGCGTCGTGGTTAATTGAGGAGATAAGGGGTAAGGCTCTCGCAGAGGCTCTAACCGTCAATTGACAGTGTTCCTGATAATTCGCCAGCTGTGTACTAATTTCCTAACTAGGCCTAGTGCCTATCTGCCTGCCTGCCTACCTATCTACCTACTTACCTACTTGCCTATCCTACCTATCCTACCTATTCTGCCTATTCTGCCTATCCTACCTATCCTGCCTATCCTACCTATCCTACCTATTTATGCCTACCTATCTGTGCCTACCTGTCTATACCTGCCTATTGTACTTACTTGTCTATACCTACCTATCTATATCTGTAATTTAGGGGAGAAGTTGGCCCGATTAAAGGCTCTGCTTAATTTAATTGCAATTAATTATATTAATTTAAATCGTTCTCTATAGGCGTTTGCTAGCTATACATTTAAATAATAGTTATCTAGGGTGCCTCTCTAAAAGGCCTTAATTTAATTTAATTTAATAATAGGGTAATATTAAGGCTCTAGTTTGATTCAATCGATTAATTAAATTAATCATGGTGTTTGCTGGCTGGTCATTTAAACAATTATTGTCTGGCTTTGGCGACGGTTATATAGTTCTAGTAACGGTCCTCTTCTACCTGCCTACAGTAGTACCTCCTTATAAGCATATTTTGGGACTACTATTTTTATAAGCATATTGCGAGGATTTGCTTATATTAAGGTTTTATATAATACCAGAAAAGAGTATATAAATCTTATTACATTTTTGGCTAAATTTAACAAAAGTAGGCTATTAGCGATAACTGTTTAGTGTTTGTAGCGCCTTTCTGCATAGCTAGCTGCTAAGGCTTGTCTGATTTGCTATTGCTATATTATTCCTTATATAGAATGCGAATCTTTATAGCCTCAATTGCTTATTTAAGGGTTACCTTTACTACTAGCTCTTCCTTACTATCCTTGCCATTAACTGCCTCCTCTTTATTATTATAGGCCGCCAGGACCTGCTCTTTAATCTCTATATTATTATCCTCTACAACCTCTGCCTTAGGAGTAATAAACTTATCCATAGATGGAATAGATTGTATGCCTCTTTGTACTGCAACTCTTCTAAGCGGTAACTAAACCTCTAACCTAACGGTATCTGGCTATAAGATCTGGACTTAATGTTGTTTATAGCTCTTTAAAGCAGGTGTATAAGTATATACTGGACCTAATAGGCCACTCCTAATCCAGCAATTAGCCATAGTGTTACTAGTAACATCTAGATGCTAGACTCGATTGCCTATTAAATTGCCTTTAGTATACCCATTCTAGCTATTAGATCTCTACCCCTCTCCGCCTCTTTAACTATAAACTATAGCCAACTTCTCTTATAGTGTGCTTTCCAGGTAGCGATAATGCCTTAATTAAAAGGTTAATAATAGGAGGTGATATTAGGTAGTAGAAAGATAACCATAGTATTCTTAAGCTTAGTAGTAATGTTACATTATAGCTGCTTATAAGCTAAATTATGAGCTAAGAAGTTGTCCATAATAAGGACAACTTTCCTATATATTTATTAGCAAATCTTATCCAGATTAAAGATATAATTTTAGTAACTTATTTACCAGCTATCTGCTTATTAAACCACTTAAGGTATTCTATTATAATATTAGTATTTATCTAGGCCTTTTAGTTATTGCACCAGAACATTTATTGCTTTAACTTTAATATTTTTAAAGTAATAAGGATTCTTTAACTTGCTAATAAACTAGATCTTTAAGCGCTTACCTAAGGCGCTATAAGTATACATTGCGGTAATATAGTCTTTCTTAATCTTTTGCCTAGGCAATAGTTTAGTAGTAAGTAAGGAATCTAGTACGGCTTTAAAAAAGAGGCTAGTCTTATTATAGTTATAGATATTATAAAGAGCAAACTAAAGAAGCTGGAGTTAAATAGCCTTAATCTCCTTATTACAGTTAATAGCATTAGCAGAGCTAAGTTTACCACGCTTTTTAGTCTATCAGCAAAATATAGTCCCCTCTAAATGGCCTCAATGGTTAGTAGTTAACGCAATTAGCGCGTAGTTGAGGGCATTTGGCAACCTGACCAACTAGCCTATATTATATTTTTTTAACACATAGCCTACGCGCAGCCTGCGCGCAACCTACGCGCAACCTACGCACAACCTGCGCACAACCTACGCATTTAGCAAAGTATTTAGAGCCATCTACCTCTTTTATACTAATAGTATATTTTAGATAAATAAAGGCTACTTTAAGGCTATTTATAAGGCTAGCAAAATAAATTATATTATTTTAGATAATTTAATATAATATAGCGACGGTTCTCTTCTACCTATTTATCTACTAACTTATCTACCTACCTACCTGCCTATTTACCTACCTACCTACTTACTTACCTACCTACCTACCTACCTACCTACCTACCTACCTACCTACCTACCTACCTACCTACCTACCTACCTACCCTACCTACCTACCTACCTACCTACTTACCTACCTGCCTACCTACCTACCTACCTACCTACCTACCTACCCTACCTACCTACCTACCTACTTACCTACCTGCCTACCTACCTACCTACCTACCTACCTACCTACCTGCCTGCCTGCCTACCTACCTACCTATCTATCTACCTACCTATCTATCTACCTACCTATCTACCTACCTACCTATATTAGTGTTAGATTCAATTTAGGGAAGGGGTCGGCCTAATTAAAGGCTCTAATTTATTTAAATTATTCTCTATAGCCTTTCGCTAGCTGTATATTTAAATAGTAGTTATCTAGTTCTGGCGACAGTGGTCTAGTTTTAGTAATAGTAGTCTAGTTCTAGCAACGGTGGTCTAGTTTTAGTAATAGTGGTCTAGTTCTAGTGACGGTAATCTAGTTCTAGCAACAGTCTCTAGTTTTAGCAATAGTCCTCTCCTACCTACCTACCTACCTACCTACCTACCTACCTGCCTGCCTACCTATCTACCTACTTGCCTACGTTAGTATCTGGTTTAATTTAGGGGAGGAGTCGTCCTAATCAAAGGCTCTTATTAATTTGAATCGTTCTCTATAGCTATTCGCTGGCTATATATTTAAACAGTAGTCGTCTAAAGTGCCTCCCTAGGAGGTCTTAATTCAATTCAGTAATGGGCCGATATTAAAGCTCTGGTTTAATTTAATCAATCAATTAATTAAATCATTTGTGGTGTTTACTGGCTGGTTATTCAAACGGTCGTTGTCTGGTTCTGGCAACGGTCGTCTAGTTCTAGTGACGGTTGTCTAGTTCTAGCGACAATCGTCTAGTTTTAGCAACGGTTGTCTAGTTCTGGCAATAGTTGTCTACTAGCTGCCGTACCGTTCTAGTGCCTCCCTAAGTAGGGAGAATGTAAGGAAGGATGGGTAAAAAATAAGGTGGCTACATAGCAGAGGCACGTGTAGGCTATTAGAATATAGCGGGGACCCAATACAGAACTTTATATAGAGCTATATACAGAGCTTCGCGTAGAGCCTTGTGCATAGCCTCTATACATAGAGCTTTATATAGAGCTTTGTATAGAGCTTTATACAGAGCTTTATATAGAGCCTCTTACAATTAGCATATAACTTAAAAATAATATATTATATAACCTTAATTGCATATTAAGGAATGTATATATCGGGAAAATATTCGCAGGATAAGATTTAAGTAGACTTTGATTTTCGCGTTTCACGTAATTAATATACAATTTGACCAACTTAACACGCAATTAACCAACTTAATACGCAATTAACTAACTTAACACGCAATTTAACTAACTTAATATGTAATTAACTAACTTAACACGCAATTTAACTAACTTAATATGCAATTAACTAACTTAACATATAATTTAACTAACTTAACATGCAATTAACTAACTTAACACGCAATTTAACTAACTTAATATACAATTAACTAACTTAATACGCAATTTAACTAACTTAATATACAATTAATTAACTTAATACGCAATTTAACTAACTTAATATATAATTAACTAACTTAATACGCAATTTAACTAACTTAATATGCAATTAACTAACTTAACACGTAATTTAACTAACTTAATATATAATTAACTAACTTAATAACTTTAAAAGCTAACTATATATTTCTTAACACGCAATTAACCTACTTAGCAACTTTAAAAGTTAAATAATATACAGTTAACCTATTTAATAACTTTAAAAGCTAACTATATGTTCCTTAACACACAGTTAACCTACTTAGCAACTTTAAAAGGTAACTATATATTTCTTAACATGCAATTAAGGTAAAGTTATATACTATATAT
>Ga0307507_10005030_pt1 | contig 22316 bp, 21 predicted proteins | sample 7_EM_MG_FD_207223 | JGI IMG/M metagenome (GOLD analysis project Ga0307507, IMG submission 207223) | Populus trichocarpa ectomycorrhiza microbial communities from riparian zone in the Pacific Northwest, United States - 7_EM | ecosystem: Host-associated > Plants > Roots > Unclassified | place... | reverse complement strand
CAGATCCATAATCTGCAGAGTGGTTGTGGTGGAGTGTTCTGGGTAGGCCCGGGATGAGGGTGTTAGGTGTGATGAGAGGAAAGTGCGGAGTCGCGTCGCGTCCAGTCTAGCATAAGTGCCTAAGTGCCGACAAACCACAACAAAGTAGAGTCTGTCACACTTATCACTCGCTTTCACACTGGAGTGAGCTGGCATGTTCGCTCTCTGAAAGATCAAGTTCTGAAAATATAACTTAGCTGTGGGGCCTAAATGTCTTTACCGCAAAATTAAAATTAAGAGGATGGTGGCCTGCTCACTTAGCGCCCAGACTAACCCAATTATTTTTGCCAAGGCTACCCCGTTTCCAGGGATGAGAATGCGATGGGGGGAGATCTTCATGGGGTACTCGGGATGAGAGGGGAATGAATGGTGAAACAGGAGGTGTGATGGTTTTGTGTGCAGAGTCTGGAAGCACGGGAGGTAAGGTTTAGTAGCGACTAGCATCCAGATATCAGTGTGGATGCAACGGTACCTCCTGACCCACCTGACGCAACTGAGTGCCGCAACCCACCACAGAACGCACCTGCCGTCACAGGCGCAAAGTTACCCACACCTAGCATCCTGACACAACATCGGCGCAACAGACGCATGATAATTTTTTGCTGATGCTCATGGCTTTCGAGGTTTGCCACTTGGAAAGTAGCCAATTCCCTATGGCTACTAATGTCCATAGGTACTTTCATCAGATGGGTAACAGGGCCCATGGCGCTTAGTTTTCCGTCCATAAGGTAAATCTCCCTTGGGTTTTTTGCTTTGATCATCTTGATCCCGTCTTTGTTGCAGACTTCTCAGCAGATGAAGTCTGCTGTTGCTTCTGAGTCAATCATGGCGTTGATAGTGACTGACTCCTTTCCGCCGTGTGATTATACTTTGACCATAGTATCGTCATTGTCGTGTTCCAGGGTTTCCGTGTAGTTGCGTGCCGCGCAGTGGTTCTCCATGATGATGGGTTTCCGTTCGGATCTGTTCCTCGGACTATCTTTTACTGGGGACGTTGCTCGTTTCCTGACTGTTTGGGTTCTTATTCAACCTGCATTTTCCTGATCCAAGGTCGAGTTTGCCAAGGGGCAGGTTCCTTCATGGGTTGCCAATTCCTGGCTTGTGCGTTGAATGATCTGGGTCCGTCTTTCTTCGTGCAGTTCTTTCCTAAGTGTCCAGGTTGTGTGCATTTGTGGCATAGTTGTTCTCGAATCCACCTTTGGAATTCTTCTTTTGAGATGTTAAACCTTGGTCGTTTCCTGGTAGCATCCAGTTCCATGGGGTTGCTGTAGTTGACTTTGTTCCACACGGCGTAAGGGACCCCATTGGGGCCTGATGGTGAGGACGGGGAGGATTTGAAGAGGGCGAGTTTGGTTTCTTCTTTGGTGAGAGGGGTAGCGGAGGGTTCGGTCGCTAGGTGCCCTCTTCTAGGCAGAGGGTTCTCGGGGGGGAAGAAGGGATCCAGAAGCGCGTTATTTATTGCGACCCGGTCCGAGGCGTGAGGGAGGGAGGGAAATCTGAAGGTTGTTCTTGGAGCGAGCTGGTGCTTGGCCGTCCAGATGTTGTTCTGGGAGGTTTTTGCAAGGATATCCTCCCAGGAGGAGGCTTTTGCTCTTTTGAAAGGCTTTAAAGTAGCTGAGCTTGGATTGTGTTGCTATAGTGTAGGAGTTGGGGGTCCGGAGCTTCTTGGCCATGCGGGTTGCTTTTGTGAACTCCCTTCGGAGAGTGGTCAGGAGTGGGGTCCCCCAAGGTTGAGACTTTGAGGAGGGGCGTGAGCGGGGTGCCGTGGCTTCGATTGTCGTCCTGATTGCGGAGAGGGCTGGGGAGAACCATTGGTCGAATTGGTTGGGGAAGGGTGCCTCCGGGGGAGGAGGGATTCCCCAGCTTTTGACTTTATTCGTGAGGGATGGCCAGTTGGGCTGTTGCCAGCGTGGTCTAGGCTTATTGGTATGGGGGGAGGGGGGGCGCATGGATATCAAAATGAGGGTATAGTGAGATCCTGTAGAGGGGAGTCATGACCCGTCCCTGGAGCGGAACGCGGGGAACAGGTGTGGGTTGGTGAAAGCCAGGTCGATGGTGCTGGGTCTGTGGGTCCCTGTGAAGGAAAGCCAAGTGTAGACGGCCGGGATATTGAGGCGGGTGAAGCCTAAGTCTGAGGCTCGGTCAAAATGAGGGGCTGATTCTTTTTCTTCCTTTGACGAGAGGAGCCTGGAAGAATCAGTTGCTACGTTGTGGATGTTAAAGTCGCCTGCGACCAGGGACGGGTGCCCGAGGTCCAAAAGAGACGACTCGGGGGACACTGAATGGGGAGATGGGGGGAGTGGTTGGGCATAAGGGTTGCCGATCGTAAAACGGGAGAAATTCTTGCTGCAGCCGCCTTGTGCAGTGAAGACATTTAACGCCATGAAGTTATCGGTCTCTGGGGAAAAGAATGGTAGTACTGCCTACCCTTGCAGAAATTTCGGGGATACGTAGCAGGCAACTCTGGGGCTAGCAACTGGAGGAGCAAAAGATTTAAAACCTGAAAAACTAGGGAGAAATCCGTTGGAGGAGTGGGGGTCTTGTAAGCCCCAAATCCCATGCCTCGAGGGTGCCCTCAAATAGGGGTTCTTCCCTCAACCCTGACCCTGTGTGACTCATACTCTCACATCACACAACTCATGGCTCATAGTGAGTCATAGGGTGAAATCCAGCAGCTGAGCTGTCCGAGTCAGCTGTGCTATATCTCACAACAAATCAATACCTCTAAAACAAGTCATGTGAACTAACGGGGTTACATGCATGAAAGCCATGACTCATAACTATGAGTCATGTGTGAAATAAATAAACCACATGAGCACCATCATGCGTTATGTCAAATATCACCCAATAACAATGAACCAAGGACACGCTATTGCGTTGTCATGTAAAATCCTCTGAGTCAACTGATCTCATAGCAGGAAAAATAACAAACCAATGACCAATAACTATGAGTCATGCCAGAGTCTGCCTTGCTTAGTCACCGTTTGGGACATCTTTCCAGAGCCTGGCTCAGATCTGTCGCATCCTCAGTTTGACTTGATTGTAGGCTTGTTGTAGTTGTTCCTTTCCCTTATTGACTTTCTCGAGGTGGTTGTCTTTTGTGAGGATAATCTGGAAGGCGCGATCGGGTTGGCTCCGCACGTCCGATATTGTTCTCTACCGAGTTTCCACGTCCGGAATGGTTGTTTCGCCCCCCTCACTCCCCAGCCCTGTCCTCACGGCTTTGCTTTTCTTGTGTTCACTTCTATCATTCCTCGACAATGTCGCTTTTCCTCCCACCTGTAGGGGATAACAGCCGGCATCCACCTTTCCCCATCGAGGTTCATTGCACGTGATGTTAAAACAGTGCTCCCAGCTCTCGATCTCTCTGTGTGCTCTTCTGGCCCTTCGCTACCAAGGTTGTTGAGAGGCCCAGTCCTCTCCTGGGTTTGCTTCCATTTTCTGCCGCCAATCGTGGTCATGGGCGACGCTTGGTTGTTCCCATCCCCTGGTGCGTTGTGGGTACCAGCCTGACCCCTGTTCTTTCGATCAGACAGGTTTGACCTTCTTTGTCTACACAGTCTGTCCAGATCATGGAGGGGCGCGCCACCTCCTGTTTTAGTGAGCCCGAGTAATCCGGCCTAGTGGGGGTAGCGTTATGGGCGACAAGCTCAGAGTCGGTCTCCGGGGTGTACGAGCGTCGTTCTTGTTCGACGACAGGGGGAGGTGCGGAGGACGAGTGGTTGATTATGATATGTATCCACTCCAGGCTTTCCTGGATAGTGCGGCTGGCAATGTGGGACTGTGTGTTGTGCATTGTTGACGTTTTCTGCCGGGCATCAGACTTTTTCGTGTTCTGGTGAGTATTCTGTCGCCTTAGCTCGATATTCGAGCTTGTTGTAGTGGACCCGAGAGTCGATGATTTCGTTCAGTTCGTATTAGTCCTCTCCTTCTATCTCAATAGGAGGAGGGGGCTCTTTGATCTCTGAGCGAAATCGGTTGTCCTGGTAAGCCTCGAGGAGGGAGATGTGGAATGTGTTGTGTATTGCCATTGCGGGTGGTAAGGCCAGCTTATATGCCCTTGTCCCAATCTTTGCCAAGATTTTCAAAGGTCTAATTTTCTTGTAGTCCAAACCTTTCGATGGTCTCGTGCCCTTGATGTTGCGTGGCAACAACCAGTCCATATCTCCTAATTGGAGGTTTGGGATCGGGTTTTCTGTGATGATTGTAATATTCTTTTTGTCGTAATTGGGCTGTTAACTGCTCGTTTCTTAATAACTCATGTAACTGAATGATTTCTCATGGTTGCGTTTGTTTGCGTTAAATCAGATGACAGATCATCTCGTATTCGGGGTTGATGGTCTAGTTTGCAAAGAAGGGTGTGTTTTTGATGGTCTCCTGATATCCGTTGTTGGAGGCAAACTCTGCAAGTGGTAATTAACCACACCACTCGTCTTGTTGATAGTTGATCTATGCTCAGAGGTATTGTGCCAATATGGCATTGCTCCCTTCTGTTTGTCCATCTGTCTGTGGGTGGAAACCCGTGCTGAGCCTTCGTTCTACTCTTAGTTTCTTGGTGGTTTCCTTCCATAGGTCTGAGGTAAATAGCGTCCCCTTGTCGTTGATAATATTTTGTGGTATTCCCTATAGCCTGACTATCTCTTTCATGAAGGGATTGGGGAACTGCCATGCATCTAAATCCTTCGAACATGGAATGAAATGGCTCATTTTGTTCTGCCAATCGATGACAACAATTATGGTGTGATATCCGCCCGATTTAGGCCGGTCCGTAATGAAGTCCGTAGCTATTGATTGGCATGGTCCGTCGGGGCCTTGTTTGACTGTAGCAATCTGTAGGGTCCATGTCGGAGCACTTTGGTTCTCTGACATGGGTCGCAATTCTTTATGAATCGTTTGATATCTTCTCTTATCTTTGGCCAATAGTTTCGTCTGCTGATCAGTTGGGTAGTGTTTGCCGTCCTGCGGTGTCCAGCTTTTGGTGGATCCTCGTGTTTGGCGATAAGAGTTGTTATTCTCCCTTCGTCTTTTGGTATCCAAATTCTTCCTTGGTACAATGAGAGGTCCTCCTTCCATTGACATAGCTCCAGCACTATTCCTTTTATTTATTTCTTTCCTTCGTCCAGGTTTCTTTTGATATCCTGGAATTCATTGTCGTTCATGCTGGCCTTCTCTATTTCTCCCTTGTTTTTGTCTTGAAACTAGGTTGTTTCCAATATGTCGGGCTTGATTTCTTCGATATCGGTGATATCCCAGTACTGTTGTTTTAGCCAGAAGATCCCCACATTTCGTGTGAGTCTGGCTTCGCCTGCCGTAGGTAGGGCTCCCACTCTTCTGGTGAGGGTGTTTGGCTTTCCTCCTCTCTTCCATGTCGGTATTCGATGTTGAAGTTGTATTGATTTACTTCTTGCATCTATCGTGCTTGTCCTTGGCTTAGTTCCTTCGTCGTCATGAAGGTTAGTAAGTTCATATGGTCTATGAGGACCCTTACCGGCTTAGGACTTCCTCTCGGGTATCCCCTACATTTGTGGAACCCCATGAACTATCACCAGTCGTTCCTTGTCGTGTATATCATGGTTGCATTCGGTGTCCGACATTGTTTTAGATCGGTATGCCACTGGCCTCCATTTTCCCTCCTTGCATTACTATAATAGTATACTGGAGCAGACATATTTTGAGGTATCTGTTGCAATCTTGGTAGGTGCGAGGGGGTCGAAGTAGCCCACTACCGGTGTTGTGCTGAATTATGTTCTTAATTCGTCGCATGCTCGTTGTTATTTGTCTCCCCATTCCCAATTGCAGATGGATTCCTTTGTTGTTCTCGCCTATAGCCGTTTGGCCGTTCAGCTGCAACTTTCTATAAATTGTCAGTAGAAGTTGAACAACCCTAGGAAGTATTGGATTTCTTTGATTTTCTTGGGTGTTGTCCAGTCTCATATGGCTTGTGTCTTGACTGGGTCTGTCTTGACCCCTTCTTGTCCAATGATAAATCCTAGGTATTCTGTATCTCTTTGGTGGAATTTGCGTTTGGATGATTTGACCTTCATCCCCGAATTCCGTATTGCCGCGAGCATATTGCAGAAGTCTCTTCAGTGTTCTTGTAGGGTATTCAAATATATGAGTACCTCGTCCAGATAGACGATGCAACACATGTCGATGTGTTTCATAGGGACCTCCTTGATCCATCGTTGCAACACTGCCGGCGTATTGCATACCCCAAATGGGATGACTAGGTATTTGTATGTCCCTACTTTTGTTGAACCTGATGTCTTCCATTCGTCTTCTTCTCTGATTCCAATGTTGTGGTAGGCGTCCTTTATCTCTAGCTTGGTGAATTCTTTGGCTCCTCCGGGTCTATCCAGCGCTTCGCTAATGAGTGGTAGGGATGTGGGTCCATATTGGTAACTTCGTTAAGCGCTCGATAATCCGCACCGAGCCTGAGTTTGCCATATTTCTTTTTTGACAAACACCATTGGTGAAGCTCTTCCTGACTTCACTCTTCGTATCCATCCTCCGTTTTTGTTCTGTTTGATATATCGATGGAGTTCTTCCAATTGGTCGTAGCTGAGGGCGTATACTTTCTTGATTGGTACTGTTTTTGCTTATCCTGGGTGGATTCCCCAGCCGATTCTTTGTCGCTGGGGCAGTACTTTCGTCATTTCTCCATTTTTGAATACATCTAGCAGATGATTGTATTCTCGGGGGACAGTGTCCCTGACATCTTGGTCCCCCCTGTTCCTTTTCTTTTTTATCACCAGTTCGGTGCTAATGTTGGTAGCTTCCAACTCAATTCCCTCCTAGATTTCGTCAGATCTTAGGATGCCGGTTGTTTCTCCTCTGCGGTAGAACTGTTGCAATGCTCTCCCTGATATCTCGTTGATTTCTATTTGTGGTTCGGAGCTTTTGCCCTTGACCTCTTGGTCCATGTTGGTGATGGCGCTCTGTCCCGTGACCTCTTGGTCCTTGGTGGTGTCGGTCCTCCCGAACCCTTTACCCCCTCTCTTGGTATCGTCGAACTGGGCTACTTCTTGTAATTCCCTGTTGTCGATTTTTTCGATGCTCAGTTCTGCGATCCGGTCTCCCTTTTCCACTCGGTATGGTTTGTTTCATAGGTTGGCAGGACCACCTTTACTCCTTCTCTGTAATCGTAGTCTATCACACTGCATTTGGCATGAGTCAGTGTTTGACTGCTAGACTGCTCTGTGGTGCAATTCATGCATAGGTGTTATGAGGATATCCATAGCTATCATGTCTAAACCATGGCTTGTCCTCTGGCAGGAACGTTTGTTTCTTCGTTTGCGTACAGGTCGTGTCCTGCCGCCTTGGCTGACCCTTTCGTCGACATTTTAGCCGCGAATGATAACTTCTTAATTCTGACAGACTGGTCATTGGCCGTCGCGCCCTCCTTGGCCTAAACCTGGGAGAATCTAGTGATGAAATTCATTTCTCGGGCTTCTTCTTCGGGTATCGGATATGCAACAGATGAACTGTTGAGACACCAAGTCATACATCGTTCGCTGTCGAATGTGATTCTTTTGTCATTTCAATTCATTGTTGGATTGTGTTCTCTTAAGCATGGCATCCCGAGGATGACCTCATGGTTTTGGAGATTTGCCACTTGGAAGGTTGCCAATTCCCTATAACTACTAATATCTATAGGTACTTTAGTCATATGGGTGACAGGTCCCATTGCTCTTGGTTTTCCGTCCGGAATGTAAATCTCCGTTGGGTTCTTTGCTTTGATCATCTTGATCCCGTGTTTGTTGCAGACTTCTCGGTCGAACCAGTCTTCAGTTGCTCCAGAGTGAATCATAGCGTTGATTGTCACTGACTCTTTTGCCCCATATAGAGTGCAAGAACTGATGAGTGTAAACCAGTTAAGACCTGTTTTCAATGAAGGATGCCGCACCCAATACTTGTGCAAAGAAAAAAAAACAACCGTAGAAATGTAGGCAAAGTAAAGTACAATAAAAGTACTGTTTTTCTATTTCCTAAAAGGAGTCTAAGGAAGTGGCATCTTGCTTTAAAAGTGTCTAGTTTAGGTGGAGATCATAGGTCTTGGCCGAAAAATGCAACACGAAATAGCCTCACTAAGCAATAAATTAGGAGTATTATGGAGATGCAACAAATAATAGATCACAAGTGCAATAGTAGAAAACAATCAATCAGCTCACCATATACAACCTGACCGGAATCAACAAGCGAAAAAGTCAGAGCCGTGCTGCTGGCACAATGGAGGGAAGGCCCAAAAAGGCCATGCCACATGCAGAGTGCTCTGTTGACACTAGATCAATGATTGAGGATCTTGAAAGCGATTTAGACATATGGAATCATGGTAAGATTCCATGTTTGTCAATTAAGAGCCAATTATTATCAGCTGATTGTCTACCTCTGTAAATACTTGAAGTGAATCATGATGGTTAAATTTCAGGACTAGTATGAGGGAAATGTCGGAGCGTGGTCCAATGTCGTCCTCAACGCTCCTGGTCCACCAAGGTGGGTCGTGGTCCCTGTGGTCCACCTGGTCCTCTCCGATCCCGCTGATCCACACTTTTGGAAATGTCACCGAAAATGTGCATCAGGCTGGATCAGGATGGACCCGGAGGACCCGGGGTGGTTTTTACATTTTGCTGATGCAGGGGTGAAGGTGCCATGTCAGCAGACAATTTCGAGGCGTAAAAGTGGAGTATTGTAATAACAGAGATTGCAGGCAGTTAATTCTGCAAAGGTGGAAAGTAAGTAGGTCACTCGGAAGAAAGAAAGATGATTAGGGGAGTCAAGTTGTAATAAGAAGTGAGTAGATGAAGGGGATGTCATCGAGGCAGGGAGAGGAGAGTCGCAGGAACCTGAGACGGAGGAGGTGAGCATTTGGCTGAAGCTTTGCAAAGCTGGTCACGGTTATAAACGTATCAAGCAACACGCTTCAACTATCGCATCCTCTCTGCTGGTGAATGAATCTTATGCTTACTTGTTTTGGTGATGATATAAAGAATATAGCTAACAAATGCATTAGCTATTCATGATATGTGGAAGTTGCTCAACTCCAGGAGAAGAAAGCCTAAGGGTCAGGACCTGGTTTATCATATCCAGGTCCTGGAGTTTCTTTGCTTTTCAGCGGTATGGACTTGATAAGTCTTTTGGAAGAAAACACAGATGGAGGCGGCCTCAATGATCGCAGCCACCAGAGGGAAAGGCCAGCGCGTCAGAAACCATATTTTGGACCATGAAAAGTCTTGGATTCAGGGTTGGAAGTTGCCTGTTTCTCAGCAAGGGAGATCCCCAATGCTGTATCGTCTGATCAATGATGAGGGAACAAGACCGGCATTACCCGAATACCTGGCTGGTGCAGATGAGAGGGTTACTGGCCAGCATTTTGCATTTGCAATTTCCACGTATTGGCAGTCAGGGACTCTCCCTTTTGAGAAACAGCCAGAGTTGAAAGATTCACCGAAGCCATATACAGCTGAGCCTCAAGCTGAACTAGCACAGCTTGCCGAACAACGAAGTCCGATTCAAGTAACTCACAGCTCTGAAACAGCAGCAAAATGGGTACATGAAATGGGGTATAAATATAAGGATGTGAGGAAAGGAGAATACAAGGATGGTCACCAGCGAGAGGATGTTATTCAATATCGGCAAAAGGTCTTTGTACCAACCCTAAGAGCATTGGAGAATCGAATGGTGCGCTGGCAGCTTGTTGAGACCCCAAACGGTGAAACTCTGCAGACAATATATCCAGTAAATCTGCCTGCTGGTGTATGTCCTATTGTTCCAATTGTCCATGATGAAACCACATCCAACGCCAATGATGGTCGCAATAAGGTTTGGATAAATGAGGATCATACATTATTGAAGAAGAAGTCCCCTGGTGAAGGAACCATGGTCACCGACTTTCTGTTTCCTGGAGGAAGACTGCAAGTCCCTTGTGGTACTATTATCCCCTCACTCCTTCAGTATCAGGCTTCTGACAATTGTCTGCACCGTCTTGTTACCCAATTTGCTACCTGTTTAATTACATATGATGGTGAAACGTGGTGGGATGGTGATAAACTTGTTGAACAAGTGTTGAAAATTGCTATTCCCATATTTGGAACAGCTTTTCCTGGCTGTGAAGCCTTGTTTCTTTTTGATAATGCAACTAGCCACTCTGTCTAGACTTCAAATGTATTGAGAGCTTCTGCAATAAATTCACGTCCTGGTGGTAAGCAGGTCGCCCTTCGACCAGGTCAAAATTCTCTCACCAATGAAATTCAGCAGATGGTAATGGCAGATGGTACAGCAAAAGGACTTCGAATGGTAGTGGAAGGAAGAGCATTATGGTGAGCTAGATTACGACTTGAGTGCCGTGAAGAAAATGGCAACGTGAAAAAACAATACCTATCTGGAGACACTTGTTGTGTAAGGGCCTGGATGGCCAAGGAACCTAACTTTAAAGCTCAACGGAGCAGGTTAGAGGAAGAGGTGGAGTGGGTAGGACATTATGTACACTTTTTCCCAAAGTACCACTGCGAGCCCAATGTTATTGAATACCATTGTGAGGCTGCCAAGCAATATGCGCGCAGAAGGTGTGGGTATACCATCAAGGCATTAAGGAAGATGGTTCCTGAATCTTTAAGCTCTGTAAAACCAACTCTTATTTGGAAGTTTTGGGTATGTACTTAAAGAATGATAAAGCCATATGAGGCAGAGGTTGCTTATGGTACTGTTGACTTTAGAGAAAAGATTACTAAGACATACAGAAGTCATAGACGAGTCTCAAACTCACAGAATGTTATATTAACTTAACTTGATATGTATTATGATATCTGTTCTCATATTTTAGAGTGTGCACAATCTATCACTCATAGTCTTGGAAATTCTTGGCAATTTTTCAGCACAGGCGTGTTGCATATGTCTCAGCCACTTGGTTTACAGTCTTTCATTCTGGCATAATATTTCGCTGGCAGAAGGCAGGCGATGCTGGACTCAGGTTTTGACGAACTCATTGATGACACGATGGTTTGACTCACTTGCCCTATACTGTGCCATACTCTAAGGGCATGGTGAAAGGGCCTATTGGAGGACTTCCGGACTTTAAAGGTGACATTTTTAGGTGAAAGAATGGCAGCATCTCTGCGTGTTTCCTTCATGACCTAGAGAGTTAACCAATTGAACAAGATCTTTTCTGATAGTTGAGAGACACATGAGAGACGTTCGCAAAGGTGACGCAAGACCTAATCCTCCGCAATCTGAATGCGACGATGATGGACCAGGTTCATCAAGAGCATTGCCTTTTAAAGGTGAGCCATGAAGGGTTCGTCGACAATCATTAAGCGGCTCACACCGACCTTGAACGTCAGCTCTCAAGCCAGAATCCCAGAAGAGCTGTGGCGTGAGAACTGACACCAATCAACACAAGCGCCAAGGTCTTAGACACACACCGGGAGAGGCAACTGGAGTATCAACTATCCAGCCGGAATGCCAGACGTCCTTCTGGGTGAAAACAAACACAAATCAGCTGTCCAGGCCAGATCCCTTCAGGAACACGTGAATAGTCAACAAGCGTCGCTGGACCACAATGGGTCATTTGCCTATACTCAGACGGCCTTGCTGTGGGTACTTGGGCTGCTAGATCAGGATCTGGGGAGTCCAGTTAACTTGCAGGAGTTGACAAGTAGTCTGGTGCAGGCGAGCGCTTTACGTCCCGGTCGAGCCAATCGCCTCTCTCGGAGCCTGAATAAATCTCAGGAATATCAAGCAAGCGCGGGAAAATATTGTCCACCACAGTGATGAAGGTCAGAATGATGGTGATGGCAAGAATGGTATATATGAAATAATGCAGGCCGACTAAATCGATTTCGTAGGCTAACCTCTGCTGCCAGACTGGATACTCAAATTCGGCCTAAGCGTGAAGATGTGAAAGTAGTGGGGTGAGTTAAATATATACCCAACATGGGAGAAATCTATGAATGTTGCCAAGATGAGAGAGAGATTTAGAGATTCCCATGACGGGGACTGTAATTTCTAGGCGATAACAACATGCCTAGTACCAGAAGTAAATAAGATGAACTAGCTGAATTAGTTTCAGAAGAGTAGAGATATTGGGCCCAGAGTGGTGATGGGGTCTCGAATACATAACTGCCAGGATGGTGTGAAGAGTATGTGATAGCTATCTCAACGCTGTCAGTAGCGTATTGGTGGGGTATCACGAAGGCACCTAGAAAGTGACAAATGTATAGTGAGAGGGTCGAGAGTTTATAGGAGAGCTATCGGGTAGGCATCCGGAAAATAAGATAGTCACCACGATGGCGTCGAGATGGCTATCAAGGCGGCATTGCAAGAACACCTGGTAATATCAGGAAGATACGAGAGCTAGAAGTTACAATCCGGAGGCAACAGCTAATGTAGGCTGGATCATGACGAGAGACGTCAAGCAGTGTGATCTTCAAAAGGGGGGACCATAGAATCTGAAGATACCAGGATAAGGGAGTGGGGAATCAGAGGGAATCAGGATGCGTGGGGTTAGGCTTCAGGGATGTCCGGAGGTCGAGGACGCAGGTGATTGAGGTCAGGATAGCCCTAGTAGATAGAGGAAGTGAGATGATGGCATCAGGACGGAACCCTCTACCGACCTTACCTCTTGAGTCACGCTTAAAGTCTGGAGCGTTACGAACCTCTGACGTACAGGACGCTCACCACACAAAGAATAATTTTTCCAGATGCATATTTCAGAAATATGCTATAACTTTTTATTACAATATATACTATTTACAACTTTTATTACAATATATTTATATTGCTATAAAACTGGTCTGTCAAACCGACCCTAAGCTTTAGTAATAACCTAAACACACACCTCTGATAGGTCAGAAGCAAACAACGTAGCCCTTTTTTTTTCTCTACCCTCTCAATCATCTATTTCTTGATATCAGTTCTATCTACAGTGGTCCCTGATAGATTAGCTTAGGTTACTTATAGGCTAGATCTTAGTGGACAAACTTTAACAATTGTAGGAAATCCAAGTGGCGGTGTTTTTTTACATTTCCCCGATTCAGCAAAGCTTGGGTTTCCTGGCACCTCTACCTGAGATTTTGGAAACCCTTGTATTCACTGCAAACTAGTGAACTTGGGTTTCCCAATGCGCAACTTGGGTCGAATATATCATGGTGTGTAGTTGCGGAACACCTCCTACAAAAAAAGAAACCCACAGACTCATTTTCCTTTGTTGTCTTCAAGTTTACCCAAATTCAGGGCCCTCTTTGTCTTCTGTCCATTTATCTTTTAATCTTGTACCTATTATCTCTCCCCAGAATAGTGATTCGCTCTTCCATCATTATTCCTTCTTTAAGACTTCTTTCATATTTCTTGCGGTCGTTACTCCATTCTTATCATCCATTTCATTATAGTCATGTTGTACTCAGGTAGACAATTGCTGAATTATATACAGAGTTGGCTCTAGGAAAGCTTTCCCCAATCTACGTCAGATAGGGAAAGGTGAGCTTCGACACTCCAGTTTAAGTTGGAATGGAAATTAATACAGAAACTGGATATATTCTTTTTTTATCATTATTCTGTTGCTCAATTTTTGCTTTATTCGGTTTTATTTGGAATTAAAAACACTTTTAGATCTTGTCGCTAGAGGACTAGTTGATCTTGTTGAAATTCTCGTTATGTTTCCTAGTATATTTCTTTCCAATATAGCATATTCTTTAACCTAGTCTGTAACCTGCTCCTGAGTATCGCGAGATTCCCAGCCGGAGATCCGGCGATACTGAAAGGGCCGGGAGGAGAACCGTCGATGGACATCTCCACAAGAGATAAAACAACGGTTAAGAACTAGTAAAGTGAACGTTCCACTTGGTATATCAAAGTCAGAATTCCCGTGAGGCTTGAGAGTCCAAATTCTTAAGGGATCTCGAACTCTTTAAATACAAATAAATCATAACCAATATCCTGTCCAAACAAGAATGCTAAGCAACGCTAAGGTAGAAGCGCAAAAAGCTAAGTCGTAAAACACGGGTCTAAATGCGACAGGATATAACCAACAAAACAAGTAATTGAATCCAACAAGTAAGGGATCGCTACTAATGTACTAAACCAGTAATACATAGTAGGAGGCATACCGTTTCCCAATTGGGTATAAGGAACGAAAGATAGTAATAAATGAGCTAAGGAAAGTACTACCTAATAGGAAACTATAACAAAAGGAAATATACAAGATAAGAAATGATTCATGACTTCGAAATTTTAATACGCAATATCCAACGTCATGTTAAAGAATAGTAGCGATAATAGCAGATTCCGTTACATTCCCCCTAACAGAAAAGAAAATAAAAGGTGCAAGGTTTCGGTTAGGTTTCCAACTCGGATTCATCAAGGGACGGAAGGGTGTATCAGGTTTCGTTGTCAGAGTAGTCAGAGTCTTGGATAGGTGTTCAGAATCCGTCAGGATCAAGTTTTGGTGATAGAGGAATTTATTCAGGTTTCTGGACTTTCCAAGCTGACCAACATTCGCTATGAGTCCAGGGGAGGTGGAAAGGAATGGTTTCGTTAAAGGTGTCAAACTAGTAAGTTTTAAGGGCAGTACTGACTCCTTCGAGGACATTGAGTGGTTCCCAAGTAGCTTCGATTTCGTCATAGCCTTTCCAATGGATTAGGAATTGGCGTTTCTTTCAGGAAATTCGCTCTTTGAGACCCTTTTCAACTTCTCATTCTTCTTGTCCAGAGGCATTGATGGTGACTGGTTGATTGGAGCTGGGTTCAGAGAGGCCTGAGAACGCCTTTAGGTCTGATCTGAGATAGATTCGAGGATGGCTGCGATGAATCCAGGGGTGGATGTCTTGCATGATAGGAGGGAGGTTGAGTTTGTAGTTATCATGTCTATCAGGTCCTTGAGAGAGTGAAAAAGGTCCTAACCAGGGTCCAACTAGTGTGTGGTTTCGTCCACTCATGTGTACATGGGGTTGGGATTTGAGAGTAAGTTCTGTTTTGCTTGGGGTAACAGGTGGTCCTTCTTTGCGTCTTTTCTGGCGAGTAGTTGTCTGGCGAGCTCGTGCCTTCTGGAGGGCAGTTCTGGCAAGCTGCAGGTTTTTCATGATTTGAGAAGCTATGTCATCAGCAGAGGGGACGGCGGTAGGGAGGACTTTGACACTAGGGAGGAGTTTGATAATTCGTCCAAACGTAATTTCAAAGGGTGACAGTTCAGATGAATCACCAGGAGCAGCATTGATAGCTGTTTGAACATGGGGAAGGTGGCGAGTCCACTTGGGGTCTGTGGGGTTAACGAAAGTGTGGAGGCATTGGTGTATTGTGCTGATTCTGCGTTCTGTTTGGCCATTGGTCTGGTAATGATAAGCGGTACCCATGTTGAGATCAATTTTGATATTAGCCATGATTGCATCCAGAAGCAGGAGGTGAACTTGGGGTCTCTATCTGAGACGAGAAAAGTAGGGAAACCATGGACAGAGATGATTCGTTCAATGAGGACATTAGCAGTTTCGACTGCTGTGATGTTCTGGGAGACTGGGATTAGGTAGTTGAACGCAGTGAAGCGATCCAACACAACTAGGATTAGTTCCTTCTTGTTGTCGCTCGGGAAGGGTCCTCCAAGTCTATTGCAATGGAAGAAAATGGTTCTCTGGGGACTCGGAGTGGGGTCACAACTCCGTCAGGGAGGGTAGTAGGTTGCGTGTTCATCTTGCAAAGCTGACATCAGCGAATATAGTGTTTGAAATCACTTGTCATAAGCATCCAATAGCAATGTTTGAAGGCGTATTTGAAGCTTTTGTGTGCTCCTATGTGGGCCATTTCTTCAGGGGTAATTTGAATGATTTCGCTCCTGATGTTGGTTCCTTCATAGGCTGCTTCATAGGGAACATATAGACAGTCTCGACTGTCATCCTCCCCCCTTTTAAGAACAAGTCCGTCAATAAGAATCCAACTGGGATGGTTCAGGTTCTTGCTGACCATGTCATAGCGAGAATCTCAGGCTGTGGCTTTTCGAAGGCGATTATACTACTGGCCTTACAGGTGTTGGGAGAGCTGGAAGACGCGAATATCAAGGGCTCTGGTGGGCTGGTCAGGGCAAGGGTCATCCGAATCCACTGAGGCATTAGGGAATGGTAAGTGTTCTTCCTGGGTGGCATGGTTCGAGATTGGTCTACTATCCTTGTTGATTATAGTATGGAAGACTGGATATCCATCATCATCGTTGAAGGCCGGAGGGATAGCCTATCGTCTCTCATATCTTCGCTTCGGGTGGTGGGGAGTAATGAAGCATGAGGTGGAATAGAGGGGGCTAGGCGCAGGGATATGGCGAGGTCCAGAGAGGTAGTAGTTGCAGTCTTTTCCTTCCATATGGGATTCACATTCGTCCCATACACACTGTGCCTAGTGTTTGGCTCTATGTTCTGTAGACATAAGAAATCCTTCCAACTCATCTCTGGGAGGATTGGAGAGGGTAACAGATGGGGTAGTTGCGTATCCTGAGCTGGCGAGGGCAATCAATTCCAGTTTGATAATGGAGTCATGGATTCTGCCAAAGCAGTTGGTGATAGCATTAAGGCGTAAAGATTGTTCCATCTGGTTTGAAGGGCTCTGAATTCTTGATCCAAGTACAGTAAGGTGTGTCTGAGCTGCTTGAATGAGAATCGTGGTTTCGGTAGGGTCATGACGTTGTCCTTGGGGACTGGCTTTGTTGCTCGGCATGGCGTTGATACCTTCTTCAAGCTGGGTTGCCATCTTATATAGTCCTTGTTCAAAAGGACCTGGGTGGTGATCATTTTCCTTCTCCTTGGGCGAGTCTGGGATGGGGACATCTTCAATGTTCCATATTGATAGATGTTGGGGTATAGAAATGGGGTCAAGAGGTGTTGGGGAGAAGAAAGAAGCTTTTTTAATTGGATCCAGAGTGTGAGCGAGGTGGAGGTTGTGTTTGACGCTGCTTGTCATGGTGGCATAGGGTCCCTTTATGGCTTCTTTCTCTGTGGGGTCAACAAGGATCATATCCGCGCTTGCTTCTCGTTCTTCATATATCCTTGAGAGGCCATCTGCAAGAACATTGTCCTTTCCTGGTTTGTGTATGATGTCGAAATTGTAAGATTGGAGAAACATTCTCCACCTTGTCTGGCGGTAAGGGAGGTTTGTCTGTGATTGGAAGAATGAAAGCGCTTTGTTGTCCGTTACCACAATGAACCTGGTACCATAAAGCATGGGGTGAAATGAGTGGACTGCATCCACTATAGCAAGAAGTTCGAGTCCATGTACAGGGTAGTGTAGCTGACTTGTTGCAAATTTTCGGCTATGGAATGCTGCAGGGTGAGCTTTTTCAGGTGAGGGTCCTTGGCCTATCCATGCACCTGCTCCAACCCTGGAAGCATCGGTGATGAGATATATTGGGTGGCGTGATTGATAGTCAATTGGGCGGAGAGTGGTAATGTTTTTGGCTAGGTGTTTGACTTGTTGAAACACTTCCTCATGCAGGGGTCTTCATTCAAATTCGTTTTGGGAAAGCTGATCCAATAGTGGGACGCTAGCAGTAGCCAGGTATGGTAGGAATTGTGCATGATATATTACAACACCAATAAAAGTTTGTAATTCATTTTTCGAGTTGGGGGAGTGCCAGTCCTGGATTCCTCGTATTTTCTCAGGATCTGCATGTATTCCTTGATCGTATATAACATGTGCTAACAGGGGTAGCCAATCGGCGAAGAAAGTGCATTTGGATGGGGAGGCTCTAATGTGGTGGTCCTGTAATGTCTGACAGACCTGGCGTATATTGCGAACATGGTTTTCAAAAGAGTCTGAGAAGAGTGTAATATCGTCTTCGTATGCCCAAACTGTTTTTCCTATGAGTTCATCAAGGACATATTCCATATCTCGCATAGCTGTGGAGGGACCATTGGTATCTCCTTGCAGCATTATGTTGCATGCAAAGGTTCCAAAGGGTGTTTTAATAGTGTTGAGTGTTTGATCTTCAGGAGCTGCTCGAATTTGGAAGAACCAGTTTGATAGATCGATAGTGAATCGGTATTTGGCTCTCACCACAGTTCTGAGAATCATAGACGGATTGGGAATAGTGCTATCGTTCTTGATTGTGATATCGTTTCTGGGTACTAGGTCTGCTAGGAGTCTAATTTCGCCATTGGGTTTGAGCTTAGGGAACATGTTGCCAGGGTTATTGGCTTCGCAAGGGTAGATGATATTGTTCGCTTTCTAGTCCACTATAATTTGTCTGTATGCAGGGAGGATCTTGTCAGGAACTGTGAACATTTTCGGACTTGGTGCCGTTTTCCCTTTGATGCGATTAAGATAGTGGTTAATCTGGCGCAAGGGTGGTAGTTCAGTGATTTTATTGGCTGGGAAAACATCTGGAAACTCGGAGATGAAGTCATGGGGTATCTGAGGTTGTCATAGCAGAGAACCTAGCGTTTTTTCCTTACCTGCAAGTGAGGGTAATTCCTTTTTTAGGGAATGAAATGATGGAGTTTCCACAATTGATTATAGTGTTATGGGTGGTAAGGTATGGCATTCCTAGGAATATGTCATAGTTGTCTAAAGAACATACTAGAGCGTCGGTGATACCACCTGTTTCATCACCTACATGGATGATTGGTTGCAATTTGTAGTTTATGGTGGAGCGGGATCCTTTGACAGCCATCTTTAGACTGATAGGGGTTTTGAGGTCTTTGGTAGGGATTTGGAAGATAGATACGAATTTTCCTGAAATGAGATTATCTCCCCTGATTCCTGTGTCGAACAGGGCTTTGGCTTTGTGTCCATGGACTGTAATGTAGACTTCGAGAGCTTTGTTTTCGTTTCCTGATGGTCCTAGATGGTTGGATGTATTGCTAACATCGGTGGTATGGGTGGTTTCTTCCTGGGTATGGTAGGAACGACAAGGTTTTCCTCTTCTCCCAGTTCCTCCTCTGCTTTCATTACCTCGTTGCTTGTACCCTTGATGGTGATTTGGGGTTCTTGGCTTTTGGTAACAATCGCGGGAGAAGTGTCCAATCTTTCCACAATAGTAACTTGCTCCTTCTCGGTTGTGTCTTTCTCTCTCATGGGGTGGTACTTTATTGTATCGGGAGGTGTTGTTGGAGGATCGTTGGTGGTGTCCTAGGGTATTGTTTCTGGTGTCTTTGGGTCTGGGTTGGGTGACTGTATTCAATACTGCATTGGTGTGTTGATTCCTGGTACCATAGAGTTCTGTGGAGTGAGGGATAGCATCTCTTTTCTCAGCAATCTCTACTAACTCATCGAAGGATGTATCAGAGGTAGTATGGGGTTTGACATCTCGCTTGAGTTTGATGTCCATGGCGTCTAGAAGTCTTTGTTTTGCTCTGTAGCCTGAGATCGTTCCTGGGGGTAAGCTGCCTCTCAGGGTTTCAAGAGTGATAACTATATCTATTATCTGCGCTGTTTTCCCATTGGTAGTTTGTTTTACTGCAAGCCATTGTTCATAGATTGTATCAGTGGATGTAGAAGGTAGGAAATATCCTTCGAATTTGCGTTCTAGTCTGTTAACGGTTTTGGCTCCTTGACTATTGTCATATTGAGTGAATTTTTCAAGGGATTTTTCTCTGCAGTATGCTCCATAGTACTGGAATGCTTCACTGTCTCTATCTTGGATTCCAAAGCTGGATATGTATCGATGGACTGTGTTGAACCATGAGTTGATTCTTAATGGATCTTGGTCTTTTCCTTCTCCGGTATAGAAGAATGGTGCTGGCCATTTGGGGCGGCTAGTGCCATCTGGTGGGACTGACATAGGGGCTTGTTGTGGGCTTGGTGGTGGGGAGGGATCAGGAGGCGGTGGCGCTGGGTCCCGACTTGGGTTTCTTGAAGGCAGTGGATTTGGGGATACTGGCGGGGCCGGTCCTGGTTGATCAGGGCTATCTGAGTCTGAATCCTGGTCTGGGTCTGGCTTGGGTGCTCCTTCCTGGTGCAGTTGTTCCTGGTCAAGTGTTTCTCCGATGTCTTGGTGTTCTGGGATTTCGCTTTCTTCTAAGTCCTGAGGATTTTGTGAATTCTGTCATGAATTCTCGTCTTCGCTACTTGATTTGTATTCTGACAAGTATTTGTCTTGGACTTGGGCTGGAGATGGTGCTGGTTATGGTGGTGGGGCTGCCTTCTTTGCTAGGGCGGCAGGTTTGGGCTTGGATGGGGATCCTGATGGCGCTGCAGGAGCTTTGGCGAAGGGTCCTTGTTTGTCTCTTGGAAGCGAACTGGTTGCAATCTGTGGTGAGCAGGTCTCGCCAGGAGTCTGCTCTAGGCCTTTCAAGGAACAAGGAGGGGTACCGGTACTGCAGGGTCAAGGGAGGCGAAGGGTGATCAGTCCTCTGCCGAAGATCAAAGGTTGTACTTAAGTCTTGGTCAAAAAGTGTAACCTGCTGCTGAGTATCGCGAGATTCCCCGAGGGAGATCCGGCGATACTGAAAGGGCAGGGAGGAGAAGGGTCGAAGGAAATCTCTAGAAGAGATATAACCAAGGTTAAGTACTAGTAAAGTGACCGTTCAACTTAGTATATTAAAGTGAGGGTTCCTATGAGCCTTGAGAGTCCAAATCCTTAAGGGATCTCGAACTCTTTAGATACAAATAAATCATAACCAATATCCTGTCCAAACGAGAATGCTCAGCTACGCTAAAGTAGAAGAGCAACCAACTAAGTCCTAAAACAAAGGTGTAAATACGACAGGATATAACCAACAAAACTAGTAATTGAATCAAACAAGTAAGGGATCGCTACTAATGTACTAAACCAGTAATACATTGTAGGAGGCATATGGTTCCCCAATTGGGTATAAGGAACGAAAGGTAGTAATAAACGAACTAAGGAAAGTACCACCTAATAGGAAACTATAACAAAAGGAAAAATACAAGATAACAAATGATTCGTTACTTGGAAATCTTAATAGGCAATATTTAACATCATGTTAAAGAATAGTAGCGATAATAGCAGATTCCGTTACATAGTCCGTATTTCCGCTCGACCAGTACACCACTTACATTGCCACAGATAAGATATGTTTTATAGTGTTGATTGTAATTTTGGGATTTAACATGTTCTTTCCTATCAGGTATTGCGGATTCTATGCATCTCTTATGCCCCATTGTTGGTCATGATATTTCTATTATTCTCATCACACTCTTATAGTTTCACGCAGATTGTTTGAGATTTCCTTGCAAATATTTCAGGGTTAAACATGTTTGCACTAATGCTTCTTACATTGTTTTCCCTATATTTCTCTTACATGTATGGGTGCACACTTTCTTATAAATAAGGTTGCTACCCCCCACCTCGCTTATAATAATAAGAACCACAACTCCTACCAATCTCCTCTAGATACCACTGTGCCTGCTTGCTTAGCGTGCCCTGACAGCACCCCTCACACCTGTCTAGTATTATCCACATAGAATGGATAGCACTCAGAGTTCACATTTTGAACCGATCTTATACTATATCTCATCGACATGAGGCATCCACGGACCTAATAAGTCAACTGGCGTGTTCTTCTTTCTCTGTTTATTCCAGCCCCTGCCCCTAGCAACAGCTAAACATCCCTGGCAGGCCGGGTGGAATGGCAAGTGAAGAAGTGGAATGAAGAAAGAAGAGGGGGAACCGAACCAACAATTTCGTGGGATTAATTCGACCTATGAAAGCAAGGGTCCTTCCAGATTCCTACATTGCCAAGAGCCAAGCGGCTCTCCGGCTTGGAATCTCTGATTAGCTGCCTAAGGAGCAAATCATTCCCGAATTTATCAAGGTCTGGCGAAGCTTACTCTATATACTGCAACGTGCCGTGAGTTAAGTCGGGTTTGAGCGCTTTGTGCCATGCAATACACCTATTATAAGTTTAATAGAATTTGACTTGAGGTAAGCTGCTATTTAGGTTATGATACTTCATCTTGTATCTTGATAGTCCGGCCCGGAATATCCTCAATCCAGTGAGCTATCAATTACCCTATGGTACCCTAACTATAACGCAGTACAAGCCATATCAAACCCTGTAAAACCCGCTAAAGTCGATTCTAATTGGGGATATTAAGAATGAAACAAGACAAATCGAACACAAAAAAAACCGCTACACTCGAGAGTAAGATTTTTCCCGCAAAATACGAAGAATATAAACAAGGAGCTGAGTGTACAAAAAGCAAAGAAATGGAATTAATGATAAACATTAGATCAATACTCCATAGAAGCCAATTGATGCAAGATGGAGGTTCCACCTACTTTACTTGGAGGATGCCTATTCATTTGAAATATCAGATATAACGATGTATCAGTGGGAATGTGCGCTATA
>Ga0307507_10005029_pt1 | contig 22321 bp, 24 predicted proteins | sample 7_EM_MG_FD_207223 | JGI IMG/M metagenome (GOLD analysis project Ga0307507, IMG submission 207223) | Populus trichocarpa ectomycorrhiza microbial communities from riparian zone in the Pacific Northwest, United States - 7_EM | ecosystem: Host-associated > Plants > Roots > Unclassified | place... | reverse complement strand
ACCACCTCCCTACCTACTCCCACTCCTAGGGACTTAACCAAAAAACTCACCGACTCCCTCTCAAACCTCTCACCAGCTAGCCTGCCAGAAGACTACGTATCCGAACAGGACCTACAAAAATTACAATCCCGCTTCTTCGCGGGCGATATATACGCCCCGCATGATCTCTCGCATGCGCAGCAGCGCTCTCGTCGCTTGCGCCGCAGTCCACGATTTGACGTGTGTGATTTGGTGGGGGTTAATCCTGTTAAGGAGTATAAGGTATGTTATATTTTTTTCTCACTTTTTATATATCTATGCGGGCAGGCAGGCAGGCAGGCAGGCAGGCTCGCTGCGTGAGGCGGGGGGCTGATGAGAAAGGGTAGAATTTTTGTATGTTGAGCGAATACGTTACCGAGATGGGGAGGATTAAACACTCGAGTGAGACGGGTTTGAGGCCTGTTAATCAGCGGAGGATGGCGAAGGCTATTCGCCGCGCTATCGCGTTAGGGTTTATGCCCCCTACGCATAAGCATCCCGAGTATTTGATGCATATGAGGGAGAGGAGGGAGGGGAGGGGAGGGGGCCAAGGGGGGGGGTATTGGAGTGGATATTAAGGTCAATGGGTTGAAGGGGGTGGGAGGTTGGTTTGATTGTATATGTTTTTGTTATTATTGTACATGTGGGGATTGGAAGGGGTGTGATTCCATTCTTGTGGATGTGGTATAAAGGGTGGATGGATGGATGGATGGATGGTGTATCATAAGGTTATGCTTGGGAGAGATGCATTTGAAGTTGGCTGGCGGAGGTGAGCGCTGGAGTTTCGGAAGAGGGATTGCCAGAGGAAGCTGCTTTTCGTTAGCCGTGGACCTCGCTTGTGGGGAGGGTAGGGAGGAGTACGCTTCGCTGAGGAGTATTTCCATTTCCTTCTCGCCCCAGGACTGTGTTGGGAGAGATTGGAGGAACATCATTATGTTCTACTACCGTCAGCATCTGATTGACTTGCTGTTTATACCCGCTAGATGAAACTACCTGAAAATCCATTTTTTGAAGTTGGTCCGACCATTTAACTAGAAATGCTGCGCAAACATAGAGATGAAACTCTGAAAACCCGGATTGTCCTTCCGCCTATGGAGATTGTAAGTATTGGGTATTTTGCGAAGGAACATGAGCCAAGGGACCCACCATATATGTATCCCACATCCGTATTGTGTTCTTCACACTAACTTCCCGCATTAACATGCAATTCATCCAGCGGAAACTGAACTGAATAAACTCAACGCCCTGCTCGCTGAGATGTTTAGTTAAACCCACGTCTATTCTCTGCACCAGATCTCTCAAAGCTGTGACCTGCCGCTGAATCCCCGGCTGAGTGTGAATGTAGTTGTCCTGTATGCCATCGAGCAATTTTGTCAGGCACCAGAAAGAATCCGCTTCAACCACATCGAGAACCTCTTTTGGCAAAGAACTTGGGTCGAAGGTTTCCACCTCACCATCTAGAACGAATCAGCCAAATGAGTCTACTGTGCCCGGCCGAGAAGCACACCTATATAAGCTGACAAAAAAACCTGGAAGAAAGGCGTCACAAGATCGTTAATTCCCTGGACATACCCACTCGCTGGATGTCGTATCGCCCAAACATACAATATCCGCTCTAAGCAGCGCTGCGTCGTCTCGAATCCGTATAGTGGAAGATGCGGGTTAGTCCTGGGCACATCGATGGATATCTGGTGCCAGATGGTCTGATCCAGCCCACTAGTGCCCCGGACGAAAGCTTGCTTCACACCATCTATGAATTCCTTCCTCTTACGCTCCAACGTGCTGACTCTACGGTCACTGTTCGCGGGTAAATAGCCCAGTAGCATTTGCCACGCCATCGGCCGGAGCTCGTCAGGTATTCCGTTCCATGATATCTCCCTAAGCTCGTTCAGGTCCACCGTCGACGATTGCAGGATCCGCTTAAATTTATTAATGCGCTTGATACGAGCATTCAGCCGCTCTATCTCGGCCTCCGTATGAGTCTCTAAGGATAGTGTGGGATGGTAGATCATGTGTAGGGAGTTGCCGGGGTCTGGATATAAGGGTAGTTAGTTTCCGCTGTTGTGCTTAGTCGAGTACATTGCAATGGGAACTTACCCCGGACTAGGCCTTCGAACTGTGGCTTGAGACCCTGGCTGTCTTTTCTTCTTGTACTGGGGTATGATGGCCCCTTAGAAGCTAGATCTGTACTGCTAGAGGATCCACCGCGCTTAGAGCTAACAGCGGGCCGGGGCTCAATGGATAGTGGTGGCTTCAATTTTCTCTGTAGAAAGTCATCCGGTGTCTCGTCCCCTACATCCGCATCCCAATCGTCATCCGTCTGATTCATGAAGTCGGAGAAGCTCTTTACTGGACCATTCGGTAAAGGAGGAGGTGTATGGCCTCCGGAAGCAGCTGGCGGTTTTGGTTGAACGGATCTGGTTGGTGGTGAGATACAATGACCACGTAGGATAAGGGCTTTAGATAGGGGAGAAGGAGAAATACAGTGATTCGAACTTTAGCATGTCGGCATGTGAGTATGAGGCGCCTCGAACTTTTGGGGGGTCTCGTGTCCTACGCCAATTATTGCCGGTAAGTTTTATGATAGGAAGGCTTAAAGTTTGAACATTTTAATATAAAGGGCAGGAAACCGACTGCGAACTCTCCCTCTGTCTCCCGGGGGAATTACTTGAGCGACTGCTCCAAAAGGGGGAGACTGAGCTAGTGCATTTCAAGAATCAGAATACGGGCACGCCAATGATTTGGGGCGGGGCAGGAAGTAGACTGGGGTGTAGGTGGAACTAAAACGGACAGAGGGGAAGGTGGAATTACTCTGAACGATCTACGGATAGAGAAAGGGAGCGATTGCGATTAGCATTACTGAGAAGGCTTGCGGGTTTGTACAGGAGGGGAATATGGGTTGAGGATGTTTCATGTGTGGATATGCATCATTAGAGGCAGATGTGTGTACGAATATGACATTAATGGGGGGAGATGAATGACATGCCAACTTGCACCATTTCCTGAGGAGAAGGAGGAAGCTAATGTTAGCTAGAGCTATTAAGTAAAGTCTGCAGCAAGCTGTGGGAATGTAATGATTCGGTGGGAGAGCGGGGGGAGGAGGGGCAAGAAGGATTCCGTCTTACTTGCTGCTGCGGCTCTTGCTGTTTGTGCTGCTGGGTCCATTTCCCTCGCATGGTTGGGTCTAGAGGGATCAAAGGGTAGAGGGTATAGGATAGGCTGACTATGTCGAAGGATGGGGGGAGAGGAGAAGAGTGAAGTTGGTCGATTCGAAGGCGTGTGGTGGGTTACTTTGCCCCGTTGGTTTGCAGGTAGTTAGAGTACTTGTGCCGGTACCAGTGCTCAGTATATCTAAGAACTAATAAAGGGAAAATGTCTCAAATGGGGATTGCTTGGTAAAGCTTGGAAACCCTGGGCCCTAGAAAAATGTTTTGTCTGTACTTTTTTTCAAGATGATTGGTTCGAGAGATGTAATGGTGAGAAACCGAGTCATGATATCGTACTACTTGTATGGTCAGCCATCGAGACTTGCTCTCTGAAACGTCAAGGCTCAGGCTGGGGTTAGAGCCTCATCATATTTTCCTTGTGCTGCCTGCGGAAACTGTGAGCTCGTTGCTGCTGTTGCTGCTGCTTGGGTTTACCGTGTCAGCTTGACCCTCATCGCTTCGAGCGAGGGTTAATCCGCGCCAAGCCGACGGATGCCCCTACTGTTTTGTAAAGAGACCGCCCTCATCCTGCTTCGTCCTCCTCCCCATCCTCCTCGTCCTCGTTTGTTTCCCACACCTCTCTCTCTCTCCTCCACACCCTCCCTCCTTCCCCCCCGCACCTGCCTCTTGTCCTTCGCACCCACATCTAATTCTCTTGCCGGTTGTTGGAACCCAGTCTTAGGCCTCCTTTCTCTTTCTCCTTGTTCAGCTGGTGGAATAAGTTTACTCGAAATCACCAGGCTTTTGCCTTCTTGGTGAATAAACGACGCTTCGTGTGAAAAATAAGTCACGCTAGTTGCGGGTAAAACTTGATTGGCTATCTGTCCTCTTCTACTTAATTTTTGTCTACATTTTAATCAGCAGTTCATCAAAATGGAAGCAGACGAGTTGATGGATGATGACCTTTTTGCCGATCTGTATGTATTTTGTTTTAACACTTCCCCGCTCTCCCTCGTCGCGTTATTATCTGCTCACAATTACGATTTTTAAAGGTATGGCGAGGATGAACCTCCCAAGACTAGCGCTCCGGCACCAGTAAAAGCGTCTAAACCCGCTTCTCCAGTAAACACTCCGGCAGCAGCACCACCTGTAGCGTCTCAGCGGAATCTTGAGGCGAGTTACTCACAGGCGCAGCAGCCTCCAGAACCGGCTGCTCCCCAAGCCACGGCCAAAAAGGCAATTGACCCTAGAGCTCCTCCCCCTTCCGTTAATGTTCATAATGCATCTACAAAAATTGAGAATCCTTATGCTGCCGAGGATGATGCGGATAATTACAGTGGGTGGGATGCTGCGGTTGCCACTGGAGGGGGAGCTGGTGGTCATAGTGGACAAGGTGGACACGGTATTCACAACAATGACGGTGGATCTTGTGGTTATGACGGGATGGGTGCCGCCGGTTATGGTGACCCGCAGGCGACAGGTAGTCCAGCTATCAAAGAGGATGGGTGCGTATTTAAATTACACTTTTTCTTAGGCTTTCAAGCGTTTTGGAGAATTATATGAAGCGAGAGGATGGAGTATATGGTCATGGCTAGTTTCAAGGAACTTTCGGGATATAAAGTTAGGGTATGCAGGTTTAAGTCAGATGGCTAGGTTAGGGAGGAAAAAGAGAAGCTGGTCGTGAAATGAAGATAGACTGGGTAGAAGAGGGCATTCGAGTTATAGGTGGACGTTGGATGCTTCCTCCCCTCAACATATCGGAGGGTTGCTATTTCTTCACCGGCATGGGAGATCGCTAGAGGACCATGGAAATTAGGAGAGCTTCCTGCTTTGTCATCTACCTGCTACCTACTATCACTACCACTGCCTATACGAGAACTAGCTAGCAGATACATTCAGCATTAAATACGCGGGATAGTTTCTGTACGAGAGCAAAAGAGAAAATGCGAATGAAAGATTGGAAAATGGAAAGATCACTTGGTCAAAGCTTCTCCTCGACAAAAGAGACCTCTTCGTTATATTTGCCTCGCGCGAAAACTCTTTCCTCCGCATGCGCCTGGCAGTCGTCGCCATTGCGGCTGCCCTTGTTTTTCGGTAGTGGCCGTTGTTGTGGAACCATCCTCTCGCTTCAAAATTTGGGGGGAAAGAAAGAACGAGAAATGCGTGCATTTGATTGGCGTTGATTTTTTGCCTTGCTGTATTATTTGATATGGATGATGATTGACTAAGACTTATCTCGTGATTCAATAGGAAAATGTTTATAGGTGGATTAAATTGGGAAACGACCGATGGTAGGCATTAGATGAAACTTTTTCACCTTGCATAAAATTCCTTCTTTTTTTTTTTTTTTGCAATATCCTTGCCACAAGCAACTGAGATTCATGGCGTTTGTTGATACATATATTTACTAAAAACTTTTTGTCGCTCGATAGAATCTCTCAAGGAGTACTTCAGTCAGTATGGAGAAGTGGTTGAATGTACCGTTATGCGCGATGGTCCAACTGGTCGTTCCAGAGGATTCGGCTTCTTGACCTTCAAGGATCCTAAGACTGTCAACATCGTAATGGTGAAGGAGCACTATCTGGATGGTAAAATTGTGAGCGCTGCCTTTTGATTTCGCTTATTTCATCTTAATGAGGTATTAACATGGTATTTTTTTTTTTTTTTTTTGCATAGATCGATCCTAAGCGTGCTATTCCTCGCGATGAGCAAGAGAAGACTTCAAAGATATTTGTCGGTGGTGTCAGTCAGGAAGCAACTGAAGCCGACTTTAGGGAGTATTTCACACAGTTTGGCAGAGTCCTCGATGCTACTTTAATGATGGACAAGGACACTGGTAGGCCCCGTGGGTTTGGTTTCGTCACGTTTGACAGTGAGGGCGCAGTTGAGAATGCCTTGAATTGCCCTACGTTGGCTATCTTGGATAAACCTGTTAGTATGCCATCAGTTTTGTATTATGACCCCTCTTTGCTAATAATCTATAGATTGAGGTTAAGAAAGCTCAACCACGTGGGAACATCCGTGAGAGGATGAATGCCCACTTCGATGAGCGTGAGGATCGTGGTGGATCCTTTAGGGATCGCGGAGATCGTCGTGATCGATTCGAGAACCGTGACAGTGGAAACAGCGGAAACGGCAACTACAATGGAAGTAGTTCACAGAATCAGAACGCACCCGCCGGGCAGCAGAATATATACAACGGGATTTCTCCCCAGATGATGGCGCAGTATTATCAAAATTTCCAGAGATATATGCAGGCTATGCAATCATTTGGCCGTGGTGGGGGTGGGCCTATGCCTGCGGTGAACCCGGCCATCATGCAAGCACTCGGCCGTGGAGGAGGTGGGGGAGCAATGAACGCTATGAACCCGGCAATGCTCCAACAGCTCCAACAGATGCAGCAGTTACAACAACTACAGCAACAGCAACTACAGCAACAGGGCCAGCAACAGCAGGGACAACCCCAGCAAACCCAGATGGGCGGCGCCGGATCCCCAGCCCCCCAACCCCAACAGCAGGTCGGATACGGCTCCCCGAACCAACCAGTCGGCTATCCACACACCCAGGGTGTGCAACAACCTCAGCAAGTCCACTCCTACGACCCATCCTCTTACAACGATCAAAACGCGGGATATCGACAACGTAGCTTTCAACACCACCCCTCCCAGCGTGATTACCAACCCCCTCAACCCCAACCTTCCTCCTGGGAAGGGATGTACGATGATGTCCCACCCCAGCAGCAGCAGCAGCAACAGCAGCAGCAACAACAGCAACAAGGTCGTGGTAGGAATGAACCCTTCCAACCATCGTGGCCATCAAACTATGACAGCTGGGATGATGTTGACCAAGCAACAGGTGTTGGCCGGTCTGGCAACGGCTTTGACGGCCCACCGCCGAACGCCCCGACAGGGCCGCGTAACGCAAAGGGCTCCGGAAGTAATTATCGTGGCGGCGGTCGCGGCGGTGTGGCTTCAGTTCGTGGTGCCCCCGCAAGTTCTGGTGTCGGTGCTGCGGGTGGGTATGCGCGTGGTGCTGGAGGCTATCATCCGTATGCAAGAAATACCGAGAGGTATTAATTGAGTAACAGATTGTACTGGAAGTGGCGGTGTGGGGGGGGTTCATTGATTCATTGTTTACGCAACTTGCGCACTTACTACTATCCTATTCTTTTTTGCTTGAAGGGTCATTCTTTAAAATGGATGGACTAATCTGCCCCGCCCCCCCCTCCCCCCTCATCTCCCTTCCTACTTACCGAGTTACACACTAGTCAATTATTGTTTTGTACCTTGTTAGTTGCTTACCTGTGTATGGGCGGTTCTTGAAAAAATCTGTTCATAAAGTTTAAAACATGCAAGGTTACCTGATGGCTTAAAATGCTTGAAAATCGAGGGGGAGGTTTAGGTTTCATTTTTTCATTTTCATTTTTGTTTCATTTTTCCTAATAGTTTCATTTTTTTCTCTCTTCTCTTCTTCTCTTCTCATTTTTTTTTTTCATTTTTCATTTTCATTCTTCATTTTGTGCTCTTGATGAATGTATGTGTGGTGGTGCGAGGGGGGAGAGGAGAAGTTGTGTATATGTTATCTAGGGTATTACTTGTAGCTTTTTTCGCCTACATAGCTAAGTTTAGCGGAGAGGGAGGAAGGAAAGGGAGGTGGGGAGAGATTGCGAGGGAGGGGTAGTTTTTTTTGCAAGGCATCAGTATCATACATACATTACAATAAAAAGTTTGTTGCGGAAATTTTCTAAAAGGTTGCGAGTGATATTTTGTGATTGGTTTGTGAATCGCGTTTAAGAGAGAGGGGAGGGGAAGGTGGTGTGTACTGTATAGTACACAATAGCAGTGCTATAGACTTATGATAAATCTTGCTAGGGGCGTTGTTCCTAGCTCTGAGGTCGGGTATAGTATCATAATTCACCTGGGTGGGATGGAATGAATACATAATGATATTATTATGTAAGCGGGGTGTTCGAAAATTATTACTTTTGAGTTCGCGAGTTCCTTTGGCACTTGGCTGTATCGTATAGATTGGCTCGGCGCAATGGTGAATTGGAAGTGTTGCGAAATGTATCTCGGAAAGCGGTGGTATTGTATTATTAAGAGAAGGAGAAGAAAAGAAAGAAAGAAAGTGTGAGACGGCATGGAAAGGCAAACACCAGGAGATCATCAAACTGCAGAAAGGCATACGCATCACCTGGTACAGTACATGTTCTACGCGCATCTACTGTAACAGGAAGTGTGTGTGGGTGTCGTAGTGAATTGCCTGATTGAAATTCTGTGCTTTAATCCGAGATTGCTACCTCCTCCTCCACCGTAAGGTAATGATATTTGGGGCTTGGTTTTCGCATCACTATTACTGTATACTTCAAGGGGGGGTCTCGGGTGCCGACGCGAGTGATATAATATGATGCCATCAGTGCATAACCATCAACACGATCTTGCAAGGGGCGCGACCATGGGATAAACATCTAATTAAGCCCTCAGGTGTCGCGATCCCACCGCTTTCTATTTATTCCAGTCTATCCACACTCACTTAGACATCCCCCCCTTCTTCCACATCCCTAACCAACAGCCCCTTCCTTGCCAAGTACTCCTTAACCTGCCGAACCGTATACTCCCCCCGATGAAACTACCACTCATTAGCAAAAACATCCCCCTATCATTAGATAATAGAAAAACCTACCATGCCCGCCCCCAGCGCAGCGTCGCTCCCCGTCTTTTGGAAGACCTCGACAAAATGCTCCGGTACCCCAGCCCCACTACTCGCGATGACCGGGATCCTAATAGCGCCCTTAACCGCATCAATTAGCTCGAGATCGAACCCAGATTTCGACCCGTCCTTGTCGATGCAGTTGAGCAATATTTCGCCAGCGCCCATCGCGCCCACCGCTTTCACAAGTTGGTGGACGTCCATGTCACGGCCTTCGCGACCACCCTTGATGGTGCATTGGTACCAGCAGTATTCCTCCCCGTGGGGACCCGGAAAGGCGGTTTTGATGGTTGTGTGCTGGGTGGCGGAGGGGGAGGCGACGTATACACGTTTTGGGTCTACCGAGACCACAACGGCTTGGTTTCCGTAGGCTTTTGATATTGTCTCTATAGCAGTTTTGCCGCTGAGGCACTCGCCAGATGCGTAGTACTCTTCCGCAGCGATGACGGCGTCAGTACCTATGGAGACTTTATCTGCGCCACTCTTGAAGTATAATGTTGCCACCTCAAGCGCAGAGTGAACGGTCCCATCCGGGTCAATTAAGTCTTTAATCCCCCCGCCGATGGTCAAAGGTACGAACACAGTTTCGCTCGTCTGGCGGAGGATCTCGAGCATGGGTAGATCTGCCAACGGGCAATTTCTGAAGCTCGTAATATTCAGGAAGGTGATTTCGTCGGCGCCGTCTTCGAAGTAGCGCTTTGCAAGCTCTACCGGTTTCCCTAGATTTCGCACTTGACCTGTGCCCTCGGCAGACTTCTCGCGGACATCGTATTGGTCGCCCTTGGTGACCACCAGATCACCCTGGTCGTTTGTGCGGACATCAAGACAAGCAATTATTCGTCTGGTTAGTTCCCTCGATTCTGACTTCTGGGTGGGCTCTGCTGTCCGAACGTCGGGTAAGGGTGAGATGCGAACATCGTTCAAGAAAGCTTTAAGAACGCGCAACCCCGCTGCTCCGCTCTTCTCCGGGTGAAACTGTGTAGCAAAGACATTTCCCTTGCCAATCGCTCCGACAAACTCTTCCTCACCGTACACCCCGGTTGCCACGTCCCACCCGTCCGCTAGGAGAGTATCGTCCACCGGTGCCGCGTAAGAATGGACATAGTAGTACTTACTATGCGGACGCAGCCCATAAAACGACCCTTCGGTGCCCTCAATGGTAATAGCAGAATTCCACCCGATGTGCGGAACGGACTTAGTGGCTGGGTCAAAGAGTCTCAGTGTTCCCGGAATTATTCCCAGACCAGGGGTCGAAGGAGATTCCTCGGATGCGGTAAGGAGAGCTTGCAAGCCTACACAGATGCCCATGAATGGTTTGCCGCTATTTATGAAGGACTTTAGGGGTTCGATGTACCCGGCTTTGGAGAGGGTTTCCATGCAGTGGCCGAAGTGGCCGACGCCTGGGAAGATAACGCGCTGGGAGTAATTAGTTGGAGAATTGATAGGAAGTAGGGAGAGTGGAGGATACTTCAGCAGTCGCAAGGTCTTCTGGTGACTGAATCCATTCAATCTCAAAGCCGACTCGCTCAATCGCGTTCACGAGGGAACGGATGTTTCCCCTAGTATGTTTGTTCGTTTTAGCCTTTTCATTGAGGGGTTGCAGCTTGGAATTGACAATTAAGAATTGGGGGACTTACGATACTGTATCCAGCAGGTGAACCTTTGGCATTTTTAAAGCTCGGGGGGAGTTGGTGGTGGGCGTGTATGGCTGTTTATGCAAGGGACGCTTATTTCACAACATGGTGGGGGGAGTGAGCTGCCCCACTTTTTGCCAAGACAACCGATTTCTAGAGTCCGGCTCCTCCGAGTGTCAATGTGAAAGTAGACTTGTTTGAGCTACAGTACGAGCATTGCACTCGAATATTGTTTATTACACTTTGTTATCATACCCCTACTTACAGCTGAAGTATCGTCACTAGCCTCACTGCTCACAGGATTATCGGTGAGCCTACATAAACATATGGTACTGCCAATCGCCACTCCCAAATGCCCATTTTAAACGCGCAGCAACCCCTCTTTAGCCTGTTCATCAGTCAGCACCCACGGCTCCTAGACATGTTGGTACCTGTACCAAACATACAGCGTAGAACTTTCGAAGTTTGACCCCACCAGCTTCAAGGACTATCGCAGTCTACCCCTCAGTAAGCACCTAGTTCATCAAGTGATAGAATTCTCATACCTCAGCATCCATACTATACCCGTGACTATAAACTACTTCCGTAATGCCCACCTGCACAATTTTAATACTGCAAGTTAAGCACGGACACCTAAACCCAACCGATTAGTAAGAATTCGAAAAACCCACCATTTCAACAACAATAGCGGGCACACACGTATCGCAATATAGCGTTGCCCCGTCTCCGACCCTCTCTCTCCCCGCCTCTAATAACGCATTCTCCTCGGCATGGATGCAAAGACAAGTCATGAGCCCAACCCCTCCTTCAGTCCCGTTATTACACCTTTTGCACCCGCCCTCATTACAATTCGCCAGATTCCTCGGCGTGCCGTTGTAACCTGTCGATATCACGCGCTTCCTCCGGACAAGCACGCACCCAACGCGGCGTTTCATGCAATTGCTTCGACTCGCGGCGAGGGAGGCCAGCTGCATGAAGTAGGCGTCCCAGCCTGGCCGTAGGCGGGATTCGTCCTCAAGTTTTAGGGTGTCAAGGTTCTGGTGTAGCCTTTCGAGAGAGTCCGTGGTGTTTAGGAGGCGGACTGTCGACTTTTGGACGAGGTGTGCTATGCCGTGATCTGGGTGGTACATGTTTATGTCGCATTCTTGAACGAAGGATTCGAAGGTCTGTTTTAGTGATGAACTATCGGCCCTTCCCCCCAAACTCGGTCAACACGACCTCCCTCGTACAAATGATTGTATGGCAAACCTCTTTTGATATCGTTGCCATCGAACCAATGTTGGGGCGTCCACGCTCAATAGTAAGAAGAACGGCCGGCGTAAGAATGTCTCTAGAGCCTTGAGCTCTACCAGCCCCATTCCCAACATAACGAACCGTTTAGACCAGTGCCGGGTTATGTAGTCCAGTAAGCTTTTGCACGAGGGATAGCTTTTCTCCCCATCGGTCCATGATGCGCAATTGCGGCCGCCGTCGCTGTTGCTGTTGTTAGTCTCCTCAATCCGAATCACGGTGAAGTTATGTTTTGTCTCTAGGTATTTCGCTACTTCGGTTTTCCCAGCGCAGAGAGCTATTAGAGCATTAGTCCACATAACTCTACGGAATCTAAGGTATTAATACGCACTGCCACAGATTCCAATCAACATTGTGTGTTGGACTAATTCTCAAAGATTGTATTACCAGGGCGAAATGTAGTGTTAGGCCGGGCTTTGGGAGGGGCTACTGTAAGTTACTCGCCAGCTCCTAAAGCATCATATCTGGATATAGAGAAAACGACTTGGCGCCAAGAGAACTCAATTACCCGATAGCCAACAGGGTCTAGGGCGACCAGAAGCCCTCATTGCTGGGGAGGAAACTCTCAGATAGGGTATGACTGTCTAGGGTCTGCTTTTACCAGAGCTGCCCTTGGGGACAGATCTCCGATTTTGTTATCATAGCAGTGTACCAATCTGCCCCTGCCCTATCTAAAACTGCCAAGATATTGCCAAGTAAGGGAAAGATCTGATATACATTATTGTCATCATAATAATATTATTATGATAGTCTTCATTTAGAAGTATGACTCTACTTGTACTAAACATGCAACAAACCTATAAATTTATGAAAATTGTAATCGAAATGTACTCTCTTTTGATTAAACAATTTCTCCCAATTCAAGATTAATTTTTTTGTTTTGCCATCTAAGAGTTCACTCTTGGCAGTACTAAGTTGAGGATATATCTCTTACAGTGTATGCGGTTGGTCACTCCCTTCATACTGAAGAATAAACTCTATGCCAAGACTGCTTTCCATATTATCTAAACTATGGTATTGTAGGATATTAAAACACCAGTGGCAATCCACAAACAAATAAGTTAGTTTACTGGTATGATATAGGTTGTACTTTCCTGATGCAGTAGGGAGGTAACTTGCACAGCTCCTGAAGTTGGACTGGCCCACCATAGAATATACGAGTAATTTTATAACTAGTAACCACCAGATCAGTATAGCTATAATAGCCTGTTGTTCAAGTTATCTACTAGCAGGTCTTGGTTACAGAGAGTAAAACATCTATGTCCTTCTGGCCTCCAAATATAGCAGTCATTGATTCTTCCTATCTATAACTTAGTGAGACCCTCGAGCAATGAGGGGTTCTGTCTGCGTGTGCTCGAGCTTGAACCTCGCCTTGCGTCATGAGGAACAACCTGTGGATAGAGAAAGGGATATCATAAGGGCTAGGAGAATACTTCAGCACCCAATCCCAAGCACACTTAATAAATTTATACAGCCTCCAGGACAGTCACTTACCGGCGTCCCGAACGGAATCACGCTATTTACGTTCTCAAGAGGACCTCCCCGGCCGGGGGTAGTGCGACCCCAACCTTTGCTACCCTCCGTTGCCACAGAGAATGAGCCCAACCCCTACCGCACCCCTCCTGTTGAAAAAAGGTGCAATGGCCAAGCTGTACTAGCATACCGGAGACATACGAGAGCGAGAGACACTTCAGAACTTCATTCTATCCCAGAGGGCCGGGGAGGCCCAATCCAGTGAAACAATAACATACCGGTATATCGGCAGTGGAAAAGAAATCAAAGGAAACAATATGAAAGACAAGAGAAAACAGATGAGAACCAAATTGCATATCTGGTTAATTGACTGAACAATGACATGAGGGAAAAGGTAAGTTAAACTCGGAGAGCAGTAAACCGGCACTAAGGCATAATGTCTGGCATTGTCGTACTCTATGACGTAGAAGATACATACCCGAGAGCACAACTTCAACACCTCCCCCCAATTGCCAATCCGAGTGAGATATCATGAACTCAGCCCCTCCGCTTAACAAAATCTCCCCGACCCACTTTCCCCCTTATAAAACTATTATATCACCACTACTACCCGACCGTCTTGCTTCCCAAAAAACCATTATATATGGTACCAGATCATCTGACCCCCCACACCATGTATGGTTAATATAGAGTTTTCCCGGCTTATTTCGATCTTATCTAATCGACTCGCATGAAGCAGGAGCATCGGCGCGCTCAACGGCGATCGGCGGTGGTTCGGGAGAGCCAGAATTTTGCATACCATCCCTCTTATGTCTTTGGTAGGGTAGGCGCTTGAGTTTGGCATCGCTTTCACCCTGTAGAGATAGACAAGGCTAGATGGAGTGTTGATTTAGGCCGACCGCCCGTTCCTCGAGTGATCTCCAGTGACGGACACTCGTCAGTATGGCTCGGATCATTGAAGGTCCGGTTGCGGTGGAATCTGTGGGGGAGGGCGGGGAGTTGAATGGTAGTGTGTGGGTTTTTGGATGGATTGTTTACGCCAGATTCTTGTAGGTTACTTACTGTACTCGAGTGCAACGATGTATGGGACATGTTTATTAGTTCTCCAGAGTACCCAAGCACTCGTATGATATAGGAGGCAGGTGCTCCTTGGATGCGACATCCATGGATAAAGCTATATCTGTTAAAATGAGGTGCGGAGATTGGTAACGTCGGGCCTTTTCCCGCTTCACTATGCATTGTACGCGAATGCGATGCAAGCGGGCCCCAGATAAAAATGTGCGTAGTGGAACGAGGACCGAATGTGATTGTTGTGTTGATTATAGGAAATTAAAAGGGTTCGCCTTAGGCCTCCCTGCGCCGAGCGCTCATTTTTCTGAATGGTGCTTAACTTACCTGTGCCAGAGCAGCCTTGTGGCGCCACTCTACTTGTGGCTGCTGAGCTTCTAGTCCTCTCTTTGCACCAATTAAGAATCACAACATCCCGAAAGACACTGACGGCAGAAGAAAAGCTTAATGTAGGATCTGGCATATCTATCCTTAATCTCTAATACGGACTTCTATACAAGGTGTTGGCACGATATTCATATCTGAAGGGCAAAACAGGTTGCCGAGCCTGCCTTGTGCAGTTGATTAAAGCGATCTCGGCGATATGATGAGCATCGATAATGGAGCATCTCCGAGCTTCTGGTTGGCGTGTAGCTTGTAACTTACGTGGGCTCCAGGTTCACTGGAATAGTGCCGATTGTCCTGTCTTCACGGAAATGTGGGAAAATGCCCGCGTAAGTCCAACTAGCTTCGATCACTCGCCGGCCTGCGGCCAAAAGGGCCAAACATATTTTTTCGAACGTCGTATTGCTGTTTGGCAGTTTGGACTCCCGCCAAGCCCTGCCAGGAGTAGTTCTGCCCCCAATGAACTGAGGCAACAAGTGAATCGAAGGGAGAAGATCGAGAAGGGGGATGAGGGATAAGATTAAAATAATCAGTTAGACGTTGTAAATGGGGCAGCAAGTAGAAGTCATTGAAGTCATAAACACAATGCTTGATTATCATGTCTAATGAGGCTGCGGCAGGTCCAAGAGGAAAGCCATTACGGTGGATAGAGACTCATAGCAGTGATATGCCGCCAGTGGTGTGCCGGTGAGAAAAGGGAAAACAAAGCGTGCGTACCATACAATTGGCTCCACCAGGACAATACCGTAAACAAGATACAATGACTTAGGGCCTTTCTCGCTCTTTCCATGGACAAATGTGAGATTTCTCAGAGGAAGGGTGTTGGGAAAGGAGAGGATAACTGAGGTTACGACGGATGCAAGTTGAAGTGATATTTCCCATTTTATTGTCATATTATCGTCAAATAAAGGGCCCCGGCTGGCAGGAATGGTTCCTCACCCGCTCGGTGTGCTGTACGGCAGCGTCGCTGCCAGCAACGGACAGCAACAATGATCTCCCTCGCTCTTCCCTCTTCTTCCCTCTCCCCCCCCGACAGTGCCTCTTCCCTCTCTTTCCACTCAACATCAACAACCCTCTCGTTTCCGACAGGATAACAATTAAACCCTATCCTCCTTTTCCTTTCTATTCTGCATCTTACTCCTGCTCCCGCACCTTTTCCTCCTTCTCTCCTACCTCGCTTTGACGGCCTACCGGTACTTATGAGCTCCCATTCGTCGTCAACCTAATCAACGTCAACGCCTTAAATAATATCAGTCGACCTCATCTTCTTTCCTCTGACCTATAGAATCGTCTGTCCGTGTTCTGTACTGCGCCCCTGCCTTGGTTGGTGATTGTGTATTGGGTCTACGCTGTTGCTCTCTCTCTCTCACCATTGTTCACTTGACTCCTTGGCTACTCTACCCCCTTTCCGCCGTGCGCAAAAATATTCGGGGCGCATATACTCGTTTCGTGCCGATACCGGTATACCACCATTGCCCGACTATACCGTTGGCACTTTCACTGCCTGATAAATCCTACTCCTGGTAAACTTACGCATTAATGGCTTCGACGCGCAAGCCCCCTGTGGGAAACAATGTTTCAAGTCCACTCAACCGACGCTCTATGCCTCCCACGGCCCCCTCGGCCGCTCGGGGACCCGCTCGCTCTCCAACCCCAAATTCTAGCGGGCCGGTCGTTGGTCCGTCCAATGGCGTGGCACGTCGTAATACTCTTCGCGATCGAGAGCTGAGCTCTGGCAATCCCAACAGAAATAGCACCTCATCTCCACTCAGTGCTCGTTCCGCCGCCAAGCGTCCTTCATCTAACTCTTCTGATGCAGACCTTGAGAGCGCAGCAATTCTAGAAGATCTACGTAGCAGATTGGCCCAGAGCGAATCCGCGGCTGAGGCTGCTGCTGAAGAATACGCTAAACAGGTCAAGGCCTTGCAACTAAGGCTGGAGGAAGCTTTGGGTGAGCAAATGAAGATGGAAGAAGCATGTCACGTCAAGGATGAAGTTATTGAAAACTTTGAAATCCAAATTAAGGAGTTGACGAGAGCAAAAAGGGATCAAGAGAACATATATGAGGCAGAGGTAAGCATGCGCTTTCATTCCAATACCGTTGACTTGATCTGATTGTGGCCTTTTCCCACCAGAGAATCGCTGCGCAGCAAGAAAAAGAAGAGATGTTGGATAGAGAGGAAGAACTTAACGCTATTGTTCAACGGCTCAAAGATTCTCTTGCTCAGCGTGAGAAATCTACTGATTGTGACAGTCGCAACTGTACATCTCCTTGGAATATTATATACAGAGACCGAGGCTAATCCTTTCCCCCATTACAGCGCTCGAGTCTCCCCCTGCGGATGAATCTCTTGGATTTGCACCATCGAATAACGCCCCAACCCCTAATCGCAACAATGGTATTCTTCTCCAGAAGGACAAACTTATTGAGTCGCTTCGCTTGGAACTTGCTGAGGCACAGATCCGGCTTGCCGAAGCTGACCATCAAGGAGGAACCAAGCTACACCAATTGGAGCAGCAGCTTCTTGAAACCCGGATGACGAATGCGCGTTTGATGGAGGATAATGAGAGTTTCCAACTCCTCCTTTCCACAGCGGCCCTCAATGGGGACTTCCCACGTGGCGATTACAACGACGCATTCTCGGAGGCAGAGCCTGAACCGGAGTCACATGTGGTCAAGAAGGTGCAAGGCTCGCCCCGGAATTCAATCTCTCTCGGATCCAACCTGGCGGAAGAGCTCGAAGAGGCTGCCCATAGTGAAACTGAGAAATATCGTAAGGTCGAGAGCGAGTTGAAGCAGTTGAAGGAGCAGAATAAAGCAATGTCCCTCTATATTAACAATATCATCGAGCGGATCCTGCAGCATAAAGATTCTGAAGCTATCCTTGATAAAACAGCGTCTCTCGGCTCTTCTGCAGCCACCTCAACTGGCACTGACAAGGCGCTACCTCCCCCGCCAACTGAGGAAGAGCCGGGTCACGGTAAAATCCTTCAGAGGACAAAATCTTTGGCCAACCGAAAAGACGCGAAACCCCCAAAACAGCCAACCGAAGGTGGAGCAGTGTTGACTAGATCACAGTCTATGCGTGCCCCTCCGGTCGGTGCGCACAAACGGTCGCAATCTGACGCTAATACGGTGTACACCGGCGCCAGCGTGGTCAATAATCTTTATCGCGGTGAAGGAATAATTACGCCACGGTCCCAGACATTTTATGGAAATGAGCAGTTTAATAAGGGTAATCGCCCAAGAAACTCGGATATTAGCCTTGACTCTACCACCTCTGACGTCGGTGATCTTCCGGCTCGCCCGGCGCCCTCACCTACGCATACCGCAGCTGTGGGACCCATTGCTGGTAATAAGCTCCGGCCTTTGAGATTGGTTCAGGAGAATGTGAGCAATGGCCTTGTCAGCCCACCTCTTCAAGGAGGTTCGCGAAAGATCTCTGGGGATTATAAGGACGACATAGAGGATGCAAATGCGAAGCTGGAGAAAAGACAGAGCAAGCGGGGTAGCTGGTTAGTTCATGCATTCTTATACCACTGAATCCCAGACCTGTACTGACCCACCCTGTCACAATAGGATGACATGGTTTAATAGAACTAAGGAGGATCAGGCATCCATGCTTCCAGCCGAGAATGTATTATTCGAGAGGAAGGATGTTGAATAGGTTGCTAATGCCCATTTTCGAACTTACCCTTCCATTTCATGTTTCTCTCTCTCTCTCCTCCTTTAAACTGCGTCCTAGATTGCTTGACTTGGGTAGTGATCGATCTGTGTATATGTTTTTGCTGCCAAGCGGGTTTTATTTCTCCATTTCCCTCTCCCCTCTCTACCTCTTGGTTTTCTGGATGTTTTTTTCTCTTCTTACTTTCGTTGGGTCGAACCCCCTTTATTGGCTCCCCAAAATTATGTCCTTGGCGGTACGGTCGATGAGTAATGACTCTTTTTATAAAGACAAATCTTTTTTTCCCCTGTTTTTCCTCTTTGTTTCATCACACTACACTGTGCTCCTACCAATGTTTCTACTGGACGCATGAATGGATATTCCTTGATCCAACGAGTGAATACACACTGCTATTAAAGTGCCTGGGTTCGTGAGTGTGGGCATGGAATCTGATGCGTGCACGTGACTTTACGGAAACTGTCAGAAGAAGTATTACCTCAATATGATTGAGTGGTACAGTACAGATATGTTCGGCCAGTCACTAGAATAGACCATTTAGGACATGAGGAGCTAGGAAATGACCAGAGTCGTATTGACGTATATTCATGCTATATACAGATTGCTATAAGTACGGCAGTCTCAGGCGTTGTCCTTAGGCGAACAAGCAATATATAGTAGCAACTCTCTCTCTTTCTTTCATTGATCGGTTCCATCACTTTACAATTCGACTCCGGCCTCTTCTGTGCGACTTCCGACAGAGGTGCGGTGTTGTCAACGAGTGAGGTTTTGTGATTGCTTTTTAAATTATATTATACGCAAGTTGGCACGGTTGTAGAGGGGGTCTTTTTTTTATGGTATAATAATATTATGATACTGGGAGGTTATATAAACTAGGAATAATTTTACCTGCAGAAATGTACTCATATACCATGCGTAGCTCTAACTATAGTAAGCATGATTAAATATACATTTGAATTGGAGGGGATGGGAAAAAAAAAGAAACCCTAGGATATTAAAATTGGCAAAAGTGATAGAGATAGAGATATCTCAAGAAATAAATAAAGGATTTGTGAAAGAAGGAAGAAAAAAAGGGCTGCCAAAAGAACCCTAGCGAAGACCAAGTCAACCAGCGCAACGCCGGATAGACAGACAAAAAAATCAAATATAAGAACGCCAAAACCCCATCTATCATATTATCATACAAGAAATAAACCCCTCAAGAAAACGGCCTCCTCCAATCGCTAGCTCCACCACCACCACCGCTACTCCCGCCCCCGCCTCCGCGCAGACTATACCGCAACGGCTCAGGTTCCACCGGCCCCTCCTGCGGCGGTGGACTCATCATACGCTCTTCGCCGGCCGTCGTGAGCGCGTGGAACTGTGCCTCCCGCACCGACGGCAACCTTGCCCCGGCGGTGGTGAGGGGGTGTATGGGAACTGGTTGGTCGGAGTGGCCGGAACTGCTGAGCGAGCTTACGGTCGAGGTCGTGTTCGCTCGGGTCACCTGGATTTGCGGGAGGCGGGGCGCGATGGGAGATACGGGGAGGTAGGTTGAAGCGGAGGCAGTGGGGGGGAAAGTTGGTGCTGGTGGGGTGGAGTAGGAGAAGTAGGAGTGGTGGTCTTGGTGCGGATGTGGGTAGGGTTCGGGGGGAGGAGGGAATGAGCGGTGGGAGAAGGATGTGTTTGCCGGGTTGTAGGGCGGGTTGATGAGGTTTGTGTCGCTGGCTGGGACCGGGTTGTAGGGTTGTCTACCGGGGCGGAGGAGGGATTTTATTGCTAATGGGGTTTGAGGGTTAGTATTTTGTGGTCGGGTGTGATGATAGGATGAATGGAGGTGGAGAAGGGGGAATTATAATACCACTCATTGCATGTCTCTTCTTAGCACCGGCTGCTCCCGCTGCCGCCGTTTCCCCGATAGCGATACCCCTAGCTTCCTTCCCCTTGGCCAACTTCAAGTACAAAAGCACCAGCAGCGCGATAACAATTATAAACGACGCAAACGTAGCCCCAACGATAATCGCCACTGGCTTCTTATTCTTGCTTCCGGGCCGTGCATCTCGCCCAGCCTCACTCACGACACCTGCCGTGGCTGTAGCAGTAGCAATACTCGTCGTTGTCGTACTCTCAGTGATAATATCCGTGGCCATGTTCGTTGACATACTAGTCATTGTGGTAACGTATGTAGCTGGGGCGGTGATGCTGACAGCAGAGGTTATTGTCACGTCCGGGCCCCATACTGTGGTTGTTACAGTCACAGTGCTGGGCTGTTGCGGGGCCTGGCGGCGGATATTGGGAGCTGCGGTGTGCTTCGGTTTAATGGTTTTTGAAGTAGTGGATGTCAAGGTGGAAGTCTGGGTTGTTGTGGATTTGGTAGTGGAAGTGATCTCACTGATGACCATGGAGGTCGATATTCCCGGGTCGATGGTCAGAGTCGTCATGACCGTCAACGTATAGTGGGCCGTTTCAGTGACGGTCACAGTCTGTGGAGGAACCCATTCTTGAGGGATTGGTTCTCTAGGTCGGAGATGTGCTCCCACTGCAGCGGTAGGGCTGGAAGAGGAAAGTGGTAGTGTACTCCCCAGTAAGAGCAAGAAGTGCGGGAGCAAGCTTCTGCAGCTCTTGCTCCACCTCGTCATCGTGGATGTGAATCTGTTTCGTGCCTCGGTTTCCTTCCCAACATATAACCTGTCGTATCGAAAGACGACTTCCGTATACAATTATGTGAGCGTCGTGCTTAAGTATCCTTCCTTTCCTCTCTTCTCACTCGTTCGGCGGTGGTTGGACTTTGTTTTTCCCCTTCTCTCTCCCTCTCTCCTCTCATCACCCAGCGCGCGAAAGTGCGGACCCTGGATAAGATATAATGAAATTTCCGTACCACAGTCTTACCGTGTTCGCCCCTACCATGCGCATATAATACGTGCGCACACACACCACGTACAAACCCGGTAACGTTTCGTTTAGAACGAATAGGTATTCCTGCTACTGGGCTGGAAAACACGGCACCAGTGGGTGCCACCGGTGTGAGGGTTACGGATCCCTCGCTCTTTTTTTTTTGCCCTTCCCTCCTGCAACTCCTCCTGTGGGGTGCTGTGTAGTGCGGTGCTTGCTCTGGTGGACTTCACAACTGTCAGGCAGAGCAAGTGAAAAAAATGTCACCAACAATTAGCCCAGGTCCCAGGGGTAACTGTACGAGTACGGTACGGGAGGATAGGGGACTTTTAAAAAGAACATTGGTGAGCCCAAAGCGTTCGAAAGGCTTTGCTCCATGAAAAAGAAATAAGCTCGCTCGCCTCCCGTGAATGCATAAGCCATGAGTTGAGTCGATAACTTTTTGTTATCCGATCTCCGTTATTGTTGCACAGAAGACCCTTCTCAATCTTCCCCTAGTGTCACGATGTCTCACCAAGCGGGTGCAGTTGTTCAGTTAAGCTTTGTACCACACCTCCGCCAAATGCGATTCTCGAAGAAGTATGATAGGCCGACACACGCGGGCGCTATCTTAGCCGCAAGGCTATGTTACGCCACGGCTATGCCCCCAACATGCTTTGTCCGGGAAAGTGTACTGTACTTGTAAGTTGGCCATAAATAGCTTTTGCCTCCCAGTTTAGCATGCGTCCGCAAGAGAGAGAGGGAGATATGCACACTGTATCATTTGATGATGGTGATCCCCTCCTGGCGGAGGAATAAGATCTTCTGTCTCTTCGCCTTGTTGGTATGGAAGCACTACCGGTATCATTCCGTAAGAAACTCGAATAGACGAACCATGTGCTAAGTGATCCAAAACCTCCTCCTCTGGAAGAGTGGAAAATACAGAAAACTCCCCGAGACAAAGAAAAAAGAAAAAAACAGCTGACCTTGTGAGGAGAGAGGGACAGCAGCTCCAACTTCCTTGCATATTTTCCGATTACCCGAGTACCGTACGGTATTCGAGGTA
>Ga0307507_10005028_pt1 | contig 22333 bp, 5 predicted proteins | sample 7_EM_MG_FD_207223 | JGI IMG/M metagenome (GOLD analysis project Ga0307507, IMG submission 207223) | Populus trichocarpa ectomycorrhiza microbial communities from riparian zone in the Pacific Northwest, United States - 7_EM | ecosystem: Host-associated > Plants > Roots > Unclassified | place... | reverse complement strand
CATCGAGCCCTGAACCTTTTTTTTACTCCTGTTTTGGTACAGTTTTTACCTTCATTTGTTTTCTACAGCTTTGACTACACCGTCAAATCTGGGGGGGTGTGTAACCGACTACGGTACCCTGCCAAACCACCACTGTTTTATCTGCGTATTGCCTACGTATCGCCTACGTATCACTTACGTATCACGCTGTTTTGCTTACGTATTCGTCTCCCCTTCCATTTATTTCCATATCTTCCTCGTGTATATATGGACACTTTAGATCTCCATTTACAATTAAGTCGCTCACTCAATTCTCCCATACTTGCACTGTTACACTTAGTAGAACTGCTACCTCTAGGGACTGCTAGTCTTCTATTAAGCGAAGAGTCTATTAAACGGGATACCCTTTATTTGTCTAATAATATAGCTAATCTTAGTATCTTTTATAGGGAAAAGGTAGGCGCTCTAGGCTAGTTTCTTGCGGATTTATATCTTCTAGTGGCTGTATTCCTTACGGTCACCCTAAAAGGTTAGGGGATTAGAATAGTATATATTAGACCCTATAGTGGCAGTCTAGGTTTAATTATTGTAGCTTTTATTATTGCCGCTATGGTAGGGGTTCCTATTAGGTAAAGCTGCTTAGCGCTAACCCTCCGTTAAATATTAAGTAGGTAAGGTTGCTAGGGGCGTAGAGACTTAGATGGCGTTATATATAGTAGAGAAGTATCCAGTATTATTACAAATATGCTTATTAAGCTAAGATTGTAGGTATTTAATTGTACCCTCTCTTTTGGTAACTATAGTAATAAGTATAATCTTAGCCTTCTTTAGTTGTTAAATGTCGTATTTAGATATATAGAGGTCATCTTTAATCTCTTAATATATATTATTAGCGAGCGCCTTACGAGCTTGTAGGTCTTAAATAATATTATAATCTTAGGCGGCACGCATCTTAGCTCGTATAAGCTTTAAGTAGTAGTTCTATAGAAGGCGGTAGTATTTATTAGGTTCTTATACTACCATTTTTATAAATATCTTAGCGTCTTATATCTTAATCTTAATGGGTAGTAGTTCTTTGGCTTATTTATCTATAGTTATATAGTTAATAAAGGATAAGATATTGTTAATATCTACCTTATTAAGGTCGTTATAGTCTTTTAAGCTACTAGGCTTCCCCTTAGGGGTTAAAGCTAGGGCTGATAAATTAAATCCTCCTGGGATTAATTGACGTTATAGGTTTAGTATAGGCATTGGATTATTCTTTAAGTTTAATATAGTAGCTAGTAAGGAATTTCGTCTTACTATTGTTAATTCTTTAGAAGTATAAAGTAAGGTAACTTATGGATATGCTGCTTTTGGCAGCGCCTATAGTATTGCAGAGATATAGAATTGGTTATAGGCTGGGCGTTAGTAATAAAAAAGGCATAACGTAATGTTATAGGACGGGGTTAATAGCAGCTAAATGTATGTATTTGAGGAGTCTATAAGACGTTACGCGATCGATTGTAAGGGTCAAGGGCGTAAGGAGGTGATATACCCACGCGTAGCTAATATAAGCTGTACGCGAGGTATATATAAAAGCACGGGGCTCTCCTATGGAGGCCTCTGCGGTTAGGTTCCGTGACACCTATAGTTTAATATTTTTAGGTAGTAAGCTTAGTAAACCTTTACTACGTTTTTTTAAGCTCTAGTAGAAGCTAATTAAGAGTTTAGAAGTAATCTATAAGGCCTATATACTTGCCTTATACTATAATAGTAGACTTATAAAAAGCTTTAAGGTAATTATATAGATACTTAAGCTCCTACTAATAGGGTGTAGAGAGTAGGTTATCTTTACTAAGTGCTTTTACGCCTAAGCCTAGTATATACTTCTAGTAGAACATCGTAATTGTCACGAAGTTCAAATAGATGAGCTCGTTGATGAAATGGGTTAATTGATTGATGATCTTATATCGTGTCTTTTTTTGACCTTGATCTGACGTGTCTTCAGTGACGTATCTTCGTGCACGTAACTCGTGCACGTGACCCACGCCTTTAGAGAATACAGATTATCTAACACACCCCCTTAGCTTTGAGCTCTTTAAGGTCAAAGCTAGCCACCTTCTCGTATCCGTTAATGAGTTAATTAAACTGTAATCTTATCTAAATCCTTCCGTCTTGCTCTAATACTGTCCCTTAGGTCCTCTAGTTGCTTCTCCTTATCCAGCTGCTCCTTAATATCCACCATCCCAATCATATTAACAAAGCTTTGAAACCTCTGCTTGGGCAGGGCCTTTATAAGTCCATTAGCGATTATCTCCTTTATTACTATCTATTGAAATCGTACTTGTCTTATTACGTATTCCTAACGTAGCTAGTGTTAATAGATATTAACATGTTAGAGCTTTATAATCAGCTTTACTATATCTTCCATAATTAGTTAGAGCGTCTATGTATTATCACATTTAATAATCAAGGGCTTATTTAGGCGTAATGTTATTGCTTTAAACAGCCTACTAATAAAGATAGCTTTCTTTACTATCTATAATAGGGCTAACAACTCGGCTTCTATACTTAACGTCATCACCATACCCTACTTATTTGCTCTCCAGGCGATCGGCCCCCTAAATAGCTTTATAATATATCCTTACAAGCTCTTTCTGTCAACGGAGTTATCCACGAATAATACATCACTGGCACAGATAAATAATTACGCTTTACCTCTACCGTCTCTTCCATCGTCTTGTCCTTTATTGCGTATTCCTTTATCTCTCCCTCTACCGTTCGTTCCTTCCTTGTCTCCTCTATAGTAGATTACTCTGCTCCTTATGCCATATAGGTACTAGATTACTCTATCTGCCGCTTAATAGTGCTCTTAGCTTAGGTTCTAATTAAACCTTACCAGCTATAATACTGCAAAAGCAATATCCGGACGCGTCATAGTGGCTATATAAAGTATTAAACCCATTTTTCTCTAATATAGCATCGTAGAAGCTGCTTCTCTTAGTAGGGACATAGGACGGACTAGTAGGTCTATATTAGGGGACGGAAGCGTCGGACGGATTAATAGGTAATCAGTAGGGAGAAGTTCCGATTCTGCTATAGGAGTATCTAGAAGACGCCCTCTAAGATCTATCTTATACTAGTTAGCTATCTTCTCAATATAGGCTTCCTAGGATAGCCATAGGAGCCTTTAGCTACAATTGCGTAGCACATAGATTCCTAGGAACCATTTTAGCTCGCCAAGGATACTCATCTAGTATTCCTTGCATAGCTCCTTAATTGCTTCTTAAGCTTTCTTCTCATCTATCTTTTAGTAGCAGAAGACGACTATTCCACCTTTTAGTATAACACATGGCTCCTAAGGTACCTCTTTAAAGCCCAATTCGTTTAACGAGCTCATAAGATTCTTCTACCATAACAGTAGTAATCGTTGTAGTCCGTACAAGGCTTTTCTTAAGCGCAGTACTTTGTCTTTCTTTCCTTTATTAAACCCTGGCGGTAGCTTTATGTAGACAACCTCATTAAGATCACAATAGATAAACGCATTAACTGCATCTATCTATGTCGTCTCTAGGTCGAATTTTGCGGTGATTGCTATAAGGGTTTGGAAGGTTATACTAGCTAATATAGTAGCTCTTATAGGTAGGTCTCCTGGGGCCTATTAATTTCCATATACTACTAAGCATGCCTTGCATTTCTGGAGAAATCTATACTTATCCGTCTTATAGACAAACACCCACATTAAGCTAAAGATCTGCTGTCCCTTTACATGCTTCTTTTCTGTTTCTTAAAACGACCTTATTTGATAATAAGATTAGAGATAGGCTCGTTAAGCCTCTTAGAACTAATTTCGAAGAGGATATATATTAAGGTCCCAGATTAACTAAGGTAGCGGAGGTAGATTCTTCCTATGTAATCTAATATCGCGTATTCTGCCTAATTTCAGCTTGCTGTCGTTAAGTTAATTATTAAGGTTAAACTTCCTTCCTGCTAAGAAGGCGCCGTAATAGGCTAACGTAATCCTTTTAGCAACAAAGTCTTTAAACCTATTATCACTGGCTTCCTTAAACAAGTTTTTAACTAAGTTATTGGACACCCCCTAAGTATTAAACGCATCTCCTACTTAATAAGCGACGTCTTAATTAGTACCTTGTACACCTAACTTTATAGAATACTCAACGTGAAAGGCACATGGAGATTCTTTATCTTCTTCTATTAGAGGTAGTATACAGTACGCATCTTTAAGAGCTCTTACAAGCTTGAGATCTGCTAACTTATTAAAGGTTTAAACTAGCTTATTAACATCATCGTCGTCTTCCTCTTAAATTAACGGTTCAAATATTTCTTTATTGTCTTCCAGAAGGACCTCATTCTTAGTTAAGGTATTAGGGAGTTAAATCTTCTTAATCAGCGTGTCTAATTCAGCGTATAGGTCCTTTGAGATGTCTATTCACTTACCGTCAAAGAACGTCTTTTTATCAAAGATGACGTCCCTAATAGAGATAACGATACCTTTATATAGGATCCAGATCCTGTAGATATTAGTAGAGTTATAGCCAACAAGGTAGCTAATATGGGCTTATGGATCTAGCTTGCTTAGCCTTTTCTTCTTTAGCTAGGCATCTGACGTCATCGCGTACGCCCTACAGCCGTAGGCTTTTAGGTGCGCTAGTTGCGGCTTTCTTAACCCATTAGCTAGGAAGGTATAGAACCTCTTATATAGCGATTTCCAATTATTGCTTTCCCGTGGCGTTTAATCTTAAAGGTAGACTGTATAGTTAACTATCTCGTTCCATAGGTTATATAATAGATTGGCAGCAATTCTTATTACTTATACTCTCTCAATAATTATACCCCCTAAGCGTTTGGCGGTACCATTCTAAGCTTAAGTATATAGCGCCAAAGGCTTAAATATAATCCCTTACGTCTGTAGCTATTTAAGGGTTCTCCTTCTCCCTAGCTTATTGTCTAATCTAATAGTGTTGACTTTAAGGTTATACCTCAGACAAATCCATTGGATGAAATCTTTAAGCACTTATAGTGTCTCCTTCTCCTCACCATACGTCGTTATAAAATACGGGAAGGATCTTCCTAAGAAGGTATTATAGATAAGCATAACTTGTACAAATCTAGTATGCGCTTCCTTAAGGTCAGTCCAGTCAATATAGAGGTTAATATAGGGTTTATTAATTTTCTGTTTTAAGAACCTTCTTAAGACCTAACGCTTAATTTTGGCGAGACTGCAGTATTAACATTCCATCGTCTTAGGGCCTTAAAGCTTAACTCCTAGGGCGTTAAGACCTAGATAATAAAGGCTTATAGGTCCTAAATAACCTAGACGCAAATGCTATAGATACGCATTACCTTTCAAATCTGGACGAGCGTCTCTTAACGATACTCTGCGCTTCCGTTGGCGGCGTAGCAGTCGGCTTGTATTAAATGCTAATAGACTTCCTAGTTAGACGTATTCGATAGTCTATTGTCCATAACGTTCTTCTATTTAATATAGGATTGTGTCGTTTTTCCAAACTAGCAGATTATTGTCTCCTTTGTTATCTCAGTAGAATCCTCGTTTTTAAAGTAGACAGAACAACACTAGATTCGTATTAAAGTCCGTATAAAAGGCAATGTCCTTAAGATGTAGGATTCCCTTACTCTTGTCTAGTTTTGTGACCTAGATAGTGATATCGCTATAACCTAGTATAGGCACTTCTAAGCTGCCGGCGATAATATATTCGTGTTTTAGAGCTTTCCTAAAATTATAAAAACAAGAGAGGTTATTAAAGATATAGAGAGTGGTTCCTAAGTTAAGAATAGTTAATAGCTTTAATGGATAGAGTTAACTAGTATAATACAATTCTAGGAATATTGCATTGGCTTCTCCCTTAATCTTAACTATCTCCTATTATTATTAAGCTTTATTAACCTTTGATTCCTTAAGCTTAAGTTATTCTACTTAGGCAGCTAGATCCTTGTCTTACTCTACCTTTATAAGCACCCTTTTCATACGTGTACCTACGGCTTTGAATCCCTTAGGCCTTTTACTCTTAAATAGATACTAATAGTTAGGAAGGGTATGTCCCCTTATATCACATACCAGGCATTTAAGGTTCTTTAACCTTTTGGAAGACGTCTCTTTAGTTAAATTTATACCTGCCCTTTTTCAGCTATAAGATAAGCTGTTCCCTTTTCCTTTTTGGACTTTAGTAGCAATAGAGATACCCTCTTCGGGCTCTCCTACAAAGTCTACGTTAAATACACTCCCTCTCGCCGTCGTAGGTATGGCTTTAAAAAGGTTTTGGAATGCTTCTCATAGCTCCATTACTACTTTATGGTATTCTGATAAGGGAGCCTTTTTGGTATCATTTACCTGCTTCATATACAGAACAAAATAAGTTTCGCTTATAGGTCGTATTGCATTTGCAAGGTCCATTAGCCAGATCCTATTGGTTATCTATAGAAGATCATACTTCTCTACTATCTTTATCGCATGCTCCCATCGGTCAAGCCACTGGGTAACCTTTATCTGCTTAAGCCCTTTAAGTAACTCTATATACTGCAGCTATACCTTCCTTATTATAAAGTTCTTTAAAGGCTTAGTGTCTTCTTTTAACCGAATTAGCCATTCCTTAACTGTAAGAGAAGGGTCAAGTAGTAGCTTCTTCTAAATTGATACTGTAGACGTGATCTAGGTGCGGATCTATTAGAGATGCTCTTCCTGTTTCAGGAAGTACTTTATGTCTTAGTTATAGTATCGTCTGCTGTTCTTATACGCTCTCTGTTAATTCGTCAAGAGCTATATATATATGGTTGCATTCTCGTTAAAATCTATAACTTTTAGAAGAAGTGGTTTTTTAAGTAGACCTTCTTAAGGTGCTTCTATGGCTGGGTCAACGTGGGCCCAAATTTACTAATCTATAAGGGCTTATAGTTGCCAGATCCATTACTCCCAGTCTTCTAGCTTATTAAGGACGATCGTGGTAGACAAACTTAACATCGGTGGAGTTATTTTAACTAATAGGCAGATAGGGAATTAAGATGGTATTTTATTGTTAGGATCGTCCTTGTCATCAAGGTCGTCCTTTGACAATAAGGTAGAATTCTATAGAATCTCGTAGAATCTCGTGGAATCTCGTCCTATAACGATTAAGGTAGGATTTCTGTCAGAGTCTGCGTCCTTAACGATAAGGTGTCAGAGTCTGACGATAAGGTAGAATTTCTTTAAATAATTAAGTAATAGCTGACTAGCTTCTTAAGTCGGCGGACCAGGCTCATAACTATCACGAAGTTCAAATAGATGAGCTCGTTGATGAAATAGGTTAATTGATTGATAATCTTATATCGTGTCTTTTTTTGACCTTGATCTGACGTGTCTTCAGTGACGTGTCTTCGTGCACGTGACTCGTGCACGTGACCTACGCCTTTAGAGAATACAGATTATCTGACAGTAATACGTTCTCTATAATTAAGGGAGTAAAAAATAACTAAAAATAAGAAATTCTAATACGTTTAATTGTTTTAAATAAGCTAGTAAGTGTCGGGAATATATTACATGTGGTCACGTGTCGCCGCGGCACTAGCGTAGCGGGGAGCCCTAAGCTCCTCGCCCTTCCTCATTAAGAAGAAAAACAACAACAACATCATACTAGCTACAAACTATAACTACGTAATATCACCTTGTGTTACCAACACTGATTAGTGGTTAACTTCACTATTATACCATAGAACAGCTAGGTATTCCACCAAGAAGAGATAAGCCACTGTACCAGTGCTACTTGTGCTAGAGGAAGCTGTCTTTTAAGGTTAGAACTGGTCCTAAATCTTAAATAGAACTCTTCCACAAATCTAAAAATCTAAAGGCCAGAACTAGTCCTAAGCCTTTTCTAGATTATAGATTCTTGCGTCTATTACACAGAATAATATGCTTTACGAGTCTTTGTAATTTAAGGCTAGAACTAGTCCTAAGCCCTATAATTGCAAATATATATCACAAATGCGTACTAAACAACGAACGCGTACCAAATAGCAATCCCTACCCTAATAACACTTCCCTCCCCCCAAAAACATGTCTACGCCTACCTTAAACGACTAGGAAGACTCCTTACCACTAGGGGTAGCTTTGTACGCAAAACTTATTAATAAAGATTGGGACGAATTTACTATTAATATAATAACTTATACTATAAAATAAGTTAACGGCTTTCTCCTATACCATATTATATTCTACTAAAGTAAACACTACGCCGATCTATAGCTGTAGGAATATTTTAGGGAGGATTTTATAGGATAAACCGCTAACACCTAGGTACTTAGCAATGTTAATATTATTTAGGATTTTTAAGACTTCCTCTATAGGAATAGGGTATATATTGCTAAAAATAATAACCTAATTACCAGTAATATCCAGGCTATTATTATTGGTATAGAAGAACTAGTATAGACAGAAGCTAAAATTATATATTAACTATAGAAATCTAGAACCAACCCATATTCTTTAAAAGGCAACTTTAATTTAGAATAAAACCCCTAGAACGCTACTATTCCACTTAGAGGTGCTCTCCCACCTAGAGGTGCTCTCCTACCTAGAGGTACTCTTTCTCTACCTCTACTGCCTCTAGCTCCTCTACCCTAGCTAACCGGTAAGCCTTTACTATGAGAAGTCACGAATCTGATAAAGGTATATTTAGATAAAGAGAAGAAGTTTAGAGGAGAACTATATAATATGCTTAGAATAAAATTATAGGTCTTTTATAACTGCTGCAGTAAGGTTAAAATCTAATACTACTAGTTTTATTATGCTTTCTTAGTTATGTTAAAGGGACAGGCAGTAATATTTTATTATAATTATATTACGGGTAGAAACTATAGCTTTAATATAATGCTTTAGCTTACTAGAGCCTACTTTAAGACTAATAAAAATTGCTAGCTTTATATATCTAAATAGCAGGAGACTATATTCTAAAGAGTTATCGCTTCTAACTTAATAAAGACTTATTTAGAGTGCCTTTAACTACTCTTTAATAAACTCTAGAAAATCTAATATAGCCTTACTAAAACTTACTAAAATAAGAACAGTCTAAGGGACTAGGTTATCTTAGCCTGCCATAGCATTCCTAAGTGTAATTTGGCGCTATATAAACCTATAGATACGTTTAAAGGAGTATATGCCGAGCTACGCTCCGCCATAGGTACTATAATGCGAATATAAGAATCTTAACAGTTCTATGCTAAAAACCCTACCCAACTAAGTATTCCTAACTAATATAATCATAACTGGACTGACCAAATATATAGTGGCTGTGGTAGGGAATACGGCAAAGGGTACAATTAACGTCAACTATAAGGTAATTATAGAGGTACTTATAGAGGTTTATTTTAAAGTAATCGCTAGAAGAAGTGCTACGTTTATAAGAAGCTAAATTGCTAGTTAACTAGACACTCCCTTAATAAGTAAAAGGAGGCATATAATAAGTTTCGCCAGAGTATAAAAAATGTTAGAAATTATAAAGTTACTATAGCCTACTTCTAAAGCTTCCTAGTTAAATATAAAGGCGTAAAAGATCTTAAAGATAAGGTTAATAAGGCTAAACAGCTCCTTATAGATATAGAAATTAAGGACTACTCTCCCAACCAATACTTTACTAAGTATAGTAAGGTAGATAGTATATAAACCAATACTATTTTTAATAACTAATCTACGCTCCACTTTATTACAAAGTTAGATATCTTTAATAAGCCAAGGGAGAGTTCCACGTTCTCTTTTAATAACAGATACTCGGCGAACGTCTTTTATGGTATTATACCAGATATTAGAGCCGCAGGAGTATCTATAGTAGGAGAACCTTAAGTTTAAGCCCTTTAGCAGCTTAATAGCTCTGTTTAGATTAATTATTTAACGGCAGGCCAACACACGATTTATTTTAGTAAGGGTACTACAATCTCTTTTAGCACAATTAGGGTTCAAACCCCCTTAGGGTATATTACTTTTTATGTTATTCCCACAAATACCCTATTTCTATTTTGCATTAGAGATATAGATAAATTAGGCGTTAAGCTTAATAACCTTAAGAATGTACTTATTTAAGGAGATAATTAGGTGCATATTATACGCAAGTAGGGTTACCCCTAGTTGCTCCTTTATTAACTAGAAAAGAGTGTTACTTAGAGCCACTTAACTAAGTTAAAGTTACGCTAACTATACTATTATTTTAGCCACCTATCCGTTTATTAATTACTTAGGGTTCTTTAACGAGCAGGCTATAAAGTTAAGGTTAAGGCAATTAAGCATCTTATAAAATACTACTATTACTGCCAAATAAACCAGAAGTCCCCTAGCCGATTCAAGTTCACCCTTAAAGATGACTATAACTTTAACTTCTGTATTATTATTAACGTTATATATCTTAGTGGTAAGCCAGTACTCTAAGTTATTAACTTCTTAACCTCCTTCTAAGCCGCATGTTTCTTAAAGGATATATTAGCTAAGAATGTATAGGATACCCTTTAATTATACTAGATTAATATCTACCTAGGACCCCCTAACCAAATCGTCTATAATATAGGAAAGAACTTCTTATCTATAGAGTTTTAATAATAGATAAAGGCAATAGTAATTAAGGTCAAGGAAGTTCCTATTAAGGTATATAATAGCATTAGAAAAGTAGAGTAATATCACACGCTATTACGCCGCGTATATAAGATTATCTCTTTAGAACTAGAGGACGCTAGCGAAGAACTTACCTTATAAATAGCTGTTAAAGCCGTTAACAATTCTGCTGGCCTAGATAAACTCATACCTATATTACTAGTCTTTAGCGCCTACTCTTAAATAACTAATAATTTTCCGCTATCTCCCTCTATCGTATAACAAGCTGAGGCTATTCACAAGGCAATAAAGGAGGTGCGATGTCTCTACGCTATACGCTAGGTTAATAACGTACTAGGAATAAGAAATAGCCCAAATACCTTAACTACGCTCGATCTACTACTCTAGTCTAAGGTACGCGTATGGCGTAAAAAGGGAGGATAGTTAGGCCTATATTAACTTATTGTAATTAATGGTTAAACTTATACTATTTAGATGCCTTATGGACCTACTTAATTCTATTTAACTGTTATTAAGCCTTACTATAAAGATAACAGTTTCGAGCCTTTATAGGATACCCTAAAAGATACCCTAAAGAAGAACCATAATTAACATGCTCTAGAAGACGACTACGATCCTAATATAATTATAGTAGATATGCCGCAACTATAACGCGGTAGAGGTCGCCTAAAGGGATTATAAAATTGCCAATATCTTGTTAATTTTAAAGAGTAATTCGTTGCCGCTATTAAGAATGGAATTGAGTTATTGATAGCCTTTATAACAACTAAGGAGAAGGCTAACTTTAAGCTTGCAAAACAGCTCTAAAAGGAAGGTTATATTATAACTCCTAGAGCTCCTTTCTAAGTATCTAATAAGTAGGAGATTGATGGTCTTATTACAAGGGAAGTCTTTAAATTTAAGAAGTATAACCCTACTAAATTTAATGGAGTTTGTATCTTTAAGTTAAGAATAGTTAATAAGATTAAGGGCAAAGCTACTAACGCCCTATTTAAGAAATTAAGGCTTGTTATCTAAGGCTATAATAATAATAGTAAGGAGGTAATTCTTACGTAATCTCCTATAATTTAATAAGCTAGTTAGCGAGTTATTATTACGCTAGCTCCCTCCTTAATAAAGAACGGAATAGCGGTTTATTTATAAAATATCACTTAGGCCTATACCCAATTAGAGACGCACCTTTAGCGCTTAATACTAGCATACCTTCCAGAGCAAATTCGCCACTAATATCCCGAAGATACAATTATGGTTGTGCTTAAGCCATTATATAGAATCGCTAAGGCAGGAACTTATTAGTAGGCTACCTATAGTAAGCACTATAAAGAGAGGCTCTTAATAACTACTTCTATATTTAATCTATACTTCCTTATTACAACTATAGGAACCCTATTTAGAATTGTCGGTATATAAACTAATAATATAATTATCTTAGGAGATGACCAATTCTTAGCTCTTAAAGAAGATAAGCTAGTAAAGGTAAATCTTATAGCAAAGCTAAAGGAAAAGCTTAATTTAATAATACTATTACTCTTTAATAGATGCATCCTCTCCCTAAATAAGGATTCCATTGCTTTACGCCAGAAGGGTTAAGGTAAGAAGATTAATGTTATTAATATTAATTCTCTAAAGTAAGGATACGTGGAGTAACGTGCTTATAGAGCCTATATTACTTCTATCTATTAACCTAAGGCTTCCTTTAATCTCTTTATTGCCGCTTAATACTAGGAACCAACTAAGGATAATATTCTTACCTTAAATAAACGTTTTTCCTGGTAAACAAACTATTTTAATTGGGGACTACTCTACGTGCCTATTAATCTTCCCACTACTAAGCTCTTTGTATTTGTTAATAGATTATTTATAAATAATAAAGATTTTAGCTCCTAGCTAGGATATAAGATTATTATCGTAAACAAATCTACTAGAGAGAATAACTTCATAATCTACAGTAATCTTATCTATTAGAGCTTAACTAAGAGCAAGCGCGTTACTTAAAGCGTTCTGGCGTTAGAGATATATAGAATAGTTAGCGGAGTTAATATTATAATTACAATTAGAACTACCCTAAAGATAATTATAGATTAACTTAAACTCCCCATTATCCCTATAATTATATACACCGACTTATATTCCCTCTATAAGTGTTTAGTTAAGCTTGGCACTATAAAAGAGAAGCGCCTTATAATTAATATTATAGTGCTTTAGTAATCCTATAAGCGTTAAAAGCTCTTTAAGATTTAATGGATTAATGGACAAGATAACCTAGCAAATATAATAACAAAGGTAAACCTAAACAAGGCTCTAGAAACGTTTGTTAACACAAATACTCTATATATACGAGTTAAAGGTTAGGTTAAGAGGGAGTAGAAGATATGGTAATTTAAGGTTATTTTCCATATATGATTCTTAGGCCATATTTAACAATCTCGGCCTGCCGACCCTAACTTTAACCAGCCAATTAGGATTTTCTATCCCCGGGATAGAAAATTGCTATTGGCTTGCTTACCACTAGCGCCTTAGCGGCCCTTATAAGATATCTACCTCTAACTCCTAAATAGTTCCTTTTCTTCTTTTTTTTAACTCAGCATCTTTATAAAATAGCATTCCATAGACTTTGGTTTAGAGACATTTAACAACAAGACTTATATTACAATAGCAATAGTAAGTAAGGAGGATTAATATTTATTACGCTTAATTGCGTTATTTGTATGTAGATGGCATCTATAAAAGAAGAATTGCTAGTGTTGGGAATGTATCACGTGTGGTCACGTGTCGCCGCGGCACTAGCGTGGCGGGGAGCCCTAAGCTCCTCGCCCTTCCTTATTAAGAAGAAAAACAATAACAACATTATACTAGCTACAAACTATAACTACGTAATATTACCTTGTATTACCAACAGTAAGTATTAGTATTAATTTTATAAAGAATATTTAGATAAGGATAAGATTATTTTAATTTTCCTTTAGTTAATTAATAATCCTTAACTAAGCTAATTAAACCCTTAATATTTAACGTTATATATAAAATTATAACTAAATCTTAACACTAAAGCTCTATTACGTACCTCTAAGTTATTAAATTTAGCTAAAGTACCTCTAATTTTAAATTTTTTAAATACTATATAACGTTAGGAGTTTATTTAAATATATTATATAAGGTTATAAAGCAATCCAATAGCTCCGCGCTTCTTTTAAAGTAGCTCTATCTTTTTGAAATCCTAGTTATAATATATAGCGGCTAAATCCTTACATATATTCTCTGTATTAACTCCTATAATAAAGGCCTAGGCATAAAGGGTTATTTTATAACTAAAATAACAGAGCCTATATGCCTTACTTTTCTTTACTAATATTCCTAGGTAGAGCGCTTAAAGTATTATATAACTCTATATTATTAGCTATAAAATACCTAATATTACTACAGATTCTATAGTCTTTAAAGATATTAAGGAGGATAGTCGCTATATTTTTACTGCTATATTTGCTAAGTACTTTACGTAGACCTAATACTATATAGCAACGCTTACCGGCTTAATTAATAAAATGCGCAACTATACTAAGGACACTAAGTGCATTTAGTAACGTTTAAAGATTAAAGGATATTAAGATTATACTACGGGAGTTCTTAAGCTTATTCCTTAATTTACCCTTCTATATTTTAAACGCCTTAATTACCTAACCGCGAATCATTCTAGAGGCCTTTAGTAAGAACTTCTTAAGCCTAGGGTACATCAGGAAATTTTTTTTAGGCAGCCGAAAATTAGGTCTGCGAAACCTGCGTAAGTCGCGATTTGCGGCGATTTGCGGCGACTTGTGGCAATTTGCTACAAACACATAGGTTACTTGTGCGCCCGCCTACCTTATCTGTGTATTTGTAGCAAATCACTGCAAATTGCTGCAAATTACTAAAATCGCGACTTACGCAAGTTAAGTAGACCCTAATTTTTAGCTGTAATAATATACCTAAATATATATATATAATGCTATAACTATATTATACTAATAACTTTAGTTACTATAATCTACTACAAAGCTCTGCACGAAGCTCTGCACGAAGCTTTGCAGAAGCTCTACACGAAGCTTTATATGAGGCTTTGCAGAAGCTCTACACAAAGCTTTGCACGAGGCTTTGCACGAAGCTCTACACAAAGCTTTGCACGAGGCTTTGCACAAGGCTCTGCACGAAGCTCTACACAAAGCTCTACGTACAGAGGCTCCACATAAGGCTCTGCGCGAAGCTCTGCATCAGGTCCCCGCTATATTCCCGATAGCCTCTACACGTGCCTCTGCCAAGTATACCCCCTATATACACCTAGGTAGCCACCTTATTTTTTATCCTTCCCCTCTTATATCTACCCTACCTAGCAAGGCACTAGAACAGCAGCTAGCAGACGACCGTCGCTAGAACCAGATAACTGTCACTAGAACTAGATGACCGTCGTTAGAGCCAAATAACCGTCGCTAGAGCTAGACCACCGTCGCTAGAGCTAGATAACGGTTTAGAGCTAGACCACCGTCGTTAGAGCCAGACCACCGCCGCCAGAGCCAGACCACCGTCGCCAGAACTAGACCACCATTGCCAGAGCCAGACGACCGCTGCTAGAGCCAGACAACAACCGTTTAGATAACCAGCCAGCAAATACTATAAACAATTTAACTAATTGATTAAATCAAGGTAGCACAGATAGGTAGGTACAGATACGTAGATATAGACATATAGGTATAGGTATATAGATATAGATAGGTAGGTATAGACATGTAGACATAGATATATAGACACAGATAGGTAGGTATAGATAGGTAGATAGGTAGGTAGGTAGGTAGGCAGGTAGGTAGGTAGGCAGGTAGGTAGGCAGGTAGGTAGGCAGGTAGGTAGGCAGGTAGGTAGGTAAGTAGGTAAGTAAGTAGGTAGGCACTAGGCCTAGTTTAGAAATCAGTACATAGTTAGCAGATTATTATAATTTAGTATAATAGCTTTAGCAGCTATTTTATATAGTTTTAATATAAATATATTAAAAGTACCTTATAGCAATCTGTAATATAATTTATATAATTTGTACAATCTATACAATTTATACAATCTATACAATTTATACAATTTATACAATTTGTACAATTCGTACGATTCGCATGATTTGTACATTTAATTTTAAGGTGCTGGTGCTGGTTTAGTGTTTAGGCATTTTACTGCGTTTTGCTTGCGAATGCTGCGGGTTTGCTATAACATGTGCGGTTTGTGCGAATCGCTAACCACCATATAGTCGCATTAGAAAAGGACGGGTTTATATCAGAAACCATGATCTAGTACAGAAATTTACCAAATCCTTACCTGTTTGAACCACTTTTCTATGCCCGCGCATAATACTACCCATCCTCTATACCAACGCCTATTTTTTAAAGCTATAGGTAAGCCCGCCTAGTTAACTAAACAGAAATCAATTATACAAGCTCTAATTAACCTTAACTACGATAATGTCCATATAAAAATTAAGACTTATATTCCTTAATCTACTCTTTAACGCTAAAAGGCGAATTTAAAGAGGTATAGCTAGATTAATCCACCAATTAGGGGGTATAGTAGGCCACTACTACTTATAGATAAAGCTCTAGATATGGTAATATTAATATTAATTTTACTAACAAATGTGTACTAATTAGGGCCTTCTTAAATACCTCTTATATAGCCCAGACGCCTATTTTAAAGAGATACTCTAGTTTTTATACAATAAATATAATATAATAGGAGCACGAAGTATACTATTAGCTAGATTAAAGCGAAGAAAATAGAGTAGAAAGGTTATAAGGATAATTATATAATAGTATAACCCAGGTCTAAGAGACAACTAGATTATTTAAATCTATGGCTATAGACGTAATTAGTTTATCTTTATTAATAAATTAGCTTATAATAAGAAGATAATAGATAGGAAGTATAGATGGGCGCTAATTAATAAGCCTGCTAAAAGAATATTAGAATTAAAGAGATTTAAAAAATGGACCTTGCTGCTAGCGTATACCTAGCTAGTTAATATACTAGGGCGCTATTAATGGGCTAATATTTATTAAATAGATAAAGAACGAGGTTTTTACTTATATACAGCCTTTTCTATAGCCTCGTTTAGTTCTAGTAATAGATAATATATTAATCTATCGTAATAAGGTATATAGTGTCTATAAAGGATAGGTGTTTAATATTATTGCTTACTTAAACCTAGGAAGTTTAACGCCTTTATAATACTACTAGTATTAGGCTTAAATATCTTCCTCCTTATTTACCTAATTTTAATCTAATTAAAGCTTCTTTTTATAACTTAAAGCAGTAGCTATATACTTATTAATTTAAAGCTAAACTATAAAATAACTTTAGTAACTTTTTAAGCCATATAGTAAAGCAATAAGGATTTAATAAGAGGGTAAAAGGCTATTTCTTATAGGTAGGAATTAAGAGGTAGTATAAAAGGGATAAGGTCTGGTCTTTTATAATATATTTATATAGGGTGCTTGCTAATTAAGACGTTAAGTAAGGCCTCTGCTATAGTATTATAACATTACTAATCTATTCTAAAGTCTTTTAAGCAGTTTACTATATAATTAATAAGTCTATATATTAAACCAATTCTATACAGCTTTATATGGCCTATACTACTATTAAGTAGCGCGTACTTAAGTAACTTAAAGTTATAGTCCTCCTTAATTAAAATTAACTCCGCTTTAGTAAAGGTATTAGTAATAACAAGGTAATAGCTTTATAGCTATTTAGTAAAGGCGCCAAGCTTACTATTTAATTATTTAATATTACTGCAGGCGGAGCTATTAGTGTTATAAACGCTTTAAGTACGATATTATAACTACTTGGAGAAGAGTTAGAAGAAGCTAGTTAGTTAATAAGGGTACGGTCTAGGATAGAACCCGTGGAACTATATAACGAGGAGTAGTAACCAAGGTTATATAATGTTGTACGCAGTGTACGTAGTATACGAGGGAAATGTATGTATAACCCATATAACACGTATCTTACGTATAAAGAGGATTTCTTAGGAGTATGGATATGTATTTAAGAACCCATAGTCCCTACCTAGATAGTTTCTCTCCTTATAGTGAATCTCAGAATATAATTGGAGTTAATTTATTAGGTAATCACTCCACCAATTATTTACTGTTATATTATTAACTTCTTGTATACCTATATACCTAGCCCATTAATAAGTCTGCCTTAGTATTTCCCACAAGGCTTTTATTATATATTTACTACCTAGTTATAGTATTAACAAAGTCAAACAATATGCCACTAAAAGTACCAGTTACAACACTGTCTATAGTAGCTATAACCTTAGGCTTAGGAGGAGACACTAGTATAAGAGATACTAATTCGCAGCTAGTTACGGTAGGTTAGTTACAGGAAATAGTTAATTAATTAATAGATAATAATTAAATACTTAAAGAAAGAATTAATAGAATTGGAGCAGCTAAGGTCAAGTTACTATCTATTAAGCGGTTCTTAGGAGAAAAGTTAAAGCTTAAGGAGTTTCTTATGTAAATGCACTTTAAGGTTATGCAAGAGAGGGCCAAGCTGGCAATACCTGTAGACCAAGTGGCGTACATAGGGTTGTTCTTAATAGGAAGAGCACTTAAGTGGTTTAAACCTTACCTTATTAAAATCCAAGTAAGTAGAATAATAACTACTAATTAGGAAGTACGGTATATGTTTACTAGCTAGAGCGGATTTTTAGAAAGACTAATATAGATATTTAAAGATCTAGAGGCAACAACTATAGCGGAAAGAAAACTTTAGAACCTAGTATAACGCACTTTAGCAATTAAGTACATAATATAGTTTTAGATACTTATAATATAGATTAAGTGGAATAATAAGGCGCTTATAGTATGGTATAAATAAGGACTTAAGGCTAAAGTCCAGGATATAATTATTTTAATAGAAGATATAGAAACTCTAAGAGAGTTAATAGATTAGTTAGTTAAAATTAATAATAGGATCTATTAAAGGGAATAAGCTAAAAAGGGCAAGATAGAGTTCTATAGTTATATAAGATATAGAATATATAATAACAGACATAGAGTTATAAACTATAGAATAGTGGACTAGAGCTAATAGACCTAAGCGGTACTAAAGAATTTAGAAGACGGAATAGAAACCTATAGAAACCTAAAGGTTAAGGATTAAGTAATTATAGGGCTAAGGAGTAGAGGCTAAACTAGGGATCTTAATAGCAGAAGACGTTTAGGCGGACTTTATAATAAGAAGAATAGTTTAAAAAAGAAGCTTATATAAATTGCAGAAAATAAGGTTATTTTGCCAGAAACTATAAGAGTAGTTAAAGTAACCACGTGGTAAAGGTGTCACGGAGTAAGTACAAGTAACGATAATATATAGCAAAGTAGATATTATTAAGCTACGTACATAAACTGTATAATAAAGTCAAGGCGTTGCGTAAGGAAAGAAGGTAAAAAGGTACAAGAAGGGGTATATACTGTTTACTTGTTGCTAGGTCAACAAGTGCACAGGGCAGAAGTTACGGATATTCGGATATTGCGGATATTGCGAGTGGATATCGTGAATATTGCGAATATTGCGGATATTGCAGTATCGTAATCGGTCTTTGGTTGCTGAGTCGGCAGAAACGGGTAGTCGTGTGCAAGGTGTTATGGGGTAGTCCCGTGACAAAAGGGCATAAGGTTATTAGAGTACAATAATATGGATATAAGTATATTACGCAGGACCAAGGAGTGTTTAGTTAAGCACTTTGCGTTTTGTTATAATAATATATACCAAGTATAGCGTAAGCTATTAGTTATAAGAGCTAGAGTTATAAGGACTTAAAGGAACCAAAGAGTTAGATAAAGAATAAGATTAACTCTATAAGCTGGATTAAGATATTACAGTAATATGCAGATAAAGATTAGTAATTATAATAATGGAGTTAGAGTATTTATTAATTAATAGTAACAAGGAAGAAAAAGGGACTAACCAGGAGTACCTAAACCTTAATAACATAATAGAAGTAAAGACTAAGACCACTATAGAATAAGGTTTGGTAATAGGTATTATAACACTATTAGATACGGCATCTATTACTTTACAAGACAGAAGGAGTAATATTCTAAGATAATTAAGCAAGCAAATAACTGCTAGTGCTAGCTTACCACTTAATAAAGGTAAAAGGCTAAAGGCTTAAGATTCTTAAGAAGAGATAAGAGACGATTAAGATTCTTAAAACGAGATAAGATATACCTAGGAACCTATAACGGATAAAAACTAATAGAAAAGGGTAGCAGCTTAGTTTAAAGACAAACAAATAAGTACGGGATAAAGATTTCTAGTGAACTAAGATTTTAAAAAACGAACAAGGTCCATAGCAGTTTTAGATAAACATAGTGTTCAGCCTAAAGGTTAAAAAGTTGATATAATAGTTAAAAAGTTTAATAATATTAAAAACCTATTTATAAGACGTAACAGAATGGAAACTATGGATAAGTTTAGGCAATAAATTATTAGATAGTAAGAATGAAAGCTAGACTAGAGATTAGCTATACTAGAACGTATAAGGGACAGAGTACCTATACGAAAAGTTACTAATAAGCCAAAGGTAGGTACACTAAGAGCTAAGTAGTTAGGCGATTTAAAATAAGAAGAGGATCCAGGAATTCTAACTAGGTTTATAAAATGGTATACAAAAGGTTGCAATAACGCAGTAATGAAGAGATACTTCCTTATAGATAAGTTATATACGCTTATAGAGTTATACCAAAAATAGTACAAGCAACGTAGAAACGATAAGTAGAAAGATTTCTGTATATGGTTAGATAAGAAATTTATACCAGATTAAGCTATGTTAGAAAGACAGATAAGTTATATTAAAGAAGCTTTAATTATAATATTTAAGAATCTAGAAGAATAGGCTATAGACTAGAGGGAAATAATATAGGTATTAGTACTAGTAAATAAAACAGCAGAGTTTAAATTAACGCGGGAGAGGTTTAAACTTAAAAATAAAGACAAACTAAGAGTTAACCTAAAGTACCCAGCATATTATATATTAGTGTAGATTATATATATGGATAATATGTATAATATATATAAGACACCTAAGGACAAATATTATAAGTATCCAATGAGAATATATTGGACAATAAATAAAAAATGGTATAGAGATGCTAAGTATATATATAGTTAGCACCTAGTAGAAGTTTAGGAGTTAAGAGACTTAATACTTTAACCAAGAAGGTTTCTTATAGAAGAATACCTAAATGGACGACAGTGGTAGGAGTGCCTAGAGAATACTTATCTATAGTATGTTAAAGAAAAAAAGCGAACTAAGTATTAGCCTAAAGAGGACCAAGTACAGTTAAGATTTAATAGCCAATAGTTAGGAAAAGCGGAGGCCTATAGGACCAAAGGGAGCTAGTAGTAGAACCTTAAACCCTTAAAGGAATTATAGGTCAACACCTAAATCTATAAGTTAATTGGCAAGATTAAAAGTTTAAAGCGTTAGTAAATAGTGGAGTAATAAGGAACCATATATTACCAGCAGTAGTTAAAAGGATAGGGTTACTATATAGGCAAAAAGAATATCTATACCCGTTAATAATAATTCTAGAAGATCCGATAGCCTATAGAGAAGGTATTATTAACCTAGAAATAGGACCTATTTAGTTAACTATTAAAGGAAGACAGGTTAAGATGTCCTTTAATATCCTACTATTGGGAAAGAATAAGGCGATACTAGAAATGCCTTAGTTATAGGAATATAATTTAAGGATTAATTGGGTTATAGGTTAGGTTAATATTAAAGATATATAATAACGTAAGATGCGATAATAAACCAAGATAGTATAGTACTAAGTTAGAGCAATGTATAAAGAGACTAAGTAAGGCTTAAGTTATGTGCTAAAGAGATACTATAAGTATGGAAAAAGGCTATAAAGCCTAGAAAGTGAAAAGCTATTATAATATATAGCGTGGGACTATAAAATAGAGTTAAAACTAGGAATAAGTCTAAGGTTCTTTCTAATCTATAAGCTTACTAAAATAGAGTTAGTAGCGCTTAAGGAGTTTATCTAGGAGAACTTATAAAAGGGGTATATTAAACTATTATAGTCATTAGCGGGATATCTAGTATTATTTATACCTAAGAAAAACAGAAAACTTAGGATGTGTATTAACTATAGATAGTTAAATAGTATTATAAGAAAGGATAGGTATCCTTTACCCTTAATTAGCGAAATCTAGGATAGAATTAGTAATGTATAAATCTTTATAAAAATAGATCTAAGATGGGCGTATTATTAGATTAGGATTAAGAAAGGCAATAAATAGAAGGCAGCCTTTAGGTTAAAGGAAGGACTATACAAGCTATTAGTTATGCAGTTTAGACTTACAAATACACTAATAACGTTTTAGAAATAAATTAATAATGTATTAACGTATTTCACGGGTAAGCTGGTCAAACGGGTGAGCTGATCACTTCAAAAACACACCAAAAAATGGAAAAATCACACTTTAATATCTTAACAACCACTTAATAATAAATTTTAATAATTTAAATTTAGACTTTTATATATGCTCTACAGCCTCTATTAAAGTTGCATAGTAAATGGTTCAGTAGTTTTTAAGATATAGTGATTTGCCTCATTTTGGCCCCTAAATTTTACTATTTTAAAAACCACCTGACTATTTATTATATAACTTTAATAGGAGCTAGAGAGTATATATAAAAGTCCAAATTTAAATTATTAAAATTTATTATTA
>Ga0307507_10005027_pt1 | contig 22338 bp, 16 predicted proteins | sample 7_EM_MG_FD_207223 | JGI IMG/M metagenome (GOLD analysis project Ga0307507, IMG submission 207223) | Populus trichocarpa ectomycorrhiza microbial communities from riparian zone in the Pacific Northwest, United States - 7_EM | ecosystem: Host-associated > Plants > Roots > Unclassified | place... | reverse complement strand
CAGGTTAACAAAATAACGAATACCAGTTAATGAGATCTAGCAAGCTCCGCCTCTCCAAGCTATACTTTGTGTGGAAAGCACTATTCCTTCACAGTGTGTTTTGTCTCAGATTGCGAAGGCCAAGGTCCCGATCCCCGATAGTGGATATAGCGGGTTTTTACGGTAGCCTAGAATCCCACATGAACCGTATGTGGCACAGTAGCCCCGAGTAGCGAACGTCCAGTGTAAAGGGAAAGCATCGCCTTCTCTCGACTACAAGATATCCAAGCTAGTAGAATAGGCTGATCAACTAACCGGGGGATGGCGAGAGGCGAACAATACACCAGGAACCAAGTGGCCAAGCACCAAATTTTGTAAGGCTGTTCTGTGTAGTGTAGTGTACTAGTACTCCTCCTGCTCGTTATCCCCTACAAGTACTTGTATATTAGATCAAGCAAGAGACTGGGCACCGTTATTACGTTGCTAAGGGAATGGGATGATAAGATAGAGCTGACATATGGTGCTAGAAGCCGTGGAGGAGGACCGGTGGGTGTAACCCCCTATTCCCATTTCTTAATTGGTATGATAGAAGCAGTGAACTAGACTCTTTTGGGGTTTGGGGCCACGATGGAGCGAATACCAGTATTTGCGCGCAAGCCACTCTGTGGCCAGGGGGTTGCACACTTCCTTCCTACTATCGCTTCTATCATAGCATTGCAAGGGAGCGCAAGTTATAGGTAAGTACAGTACCCGAACCAAGGGATTGGAAAAACACATGGCCAATTACCTAGGCATATCTAAGACCCCCTACTAAATTAGTACGATACTTAAATATCCGGGTACTTTTGTTTTTATAAACTCTTTCCGTTTCTTGCACTACCGGTATGACTATCTACTTGTAAGCTGGTTGGCCCTATCCCCTCAACTTCGAAAACCCCTAAGCAAAAGAAAAACCACCACGGCCACCACTGCCACTGAAACTACCCCCACCACCAAGAGGCCGTTTGGCGTGACATGGCTGCGAAACTATAGTTGAAAAAGCCCTATACCCTATTTCATATATGGTCAAAAAATTGCTGCGGGTTGTTGTAAACCATTGTTTGCAATCTGCATCTATGATACTAAACAGCCCTGCAGTTACAAACAATGATTTGGGTCGAAACCATGGTTTGGACGCCCAAACATGTCACTCTAAACAGCCCCTAAGCTTTTTCCTACTCCCCTCGAAAACAGTCTCCGCCTACTTCCTACCTGTTACTTGTACGAAGGATCTCTCCTACAGGAAGTCTCACGAGCACTGTAGATCTACGCTCGGATAAGGCTGTCACAGGAAAAGCGCTTTCAAATACCGTGGAAAAATTGGGATCTTCATAATACCCATTCTCGGCAAAAAAGCATACCATCTACAAGGCCTCAATAAACATAATATTTACAAACTTTCGCCTATCTTTTTATCCCTAGAATGAATGATACAAAGAGGTTTGAGGAAACAGTTGAAAAAATCAAGAATCACTTGAAGTATGCTCACACTTTCTTAAGATGAATTGAGTGATAGGGTAAAGGCTTTTAGTAATTTGGTTGGGATTCTTGTCACACAAACCACCAACAAACACCCCACTTTTAATTGAGAGCAGACCAACACGTAGAAGGGCTTTTCTTAACTAAAAAAAAAAAGTCCAAAAATATAAATTACATTAAATTTTGTTACTCGTTTTTCTTTTTCCTTTTTGAATCTTTATTCACACTTTTGTAGCCGGGAAAAGGCCATTCTATGCAAAGGTTTCATCCGAAAGGGTTTGTTGCTAAGAGGATTGCATGGGCACGTATCATACCAAACCTAAAACTGTGTTCTTGGCGTTTTTCGCAAGACACAAAGCATTCCCCAGCGACGCGGTGGCTTGGGTCTTTCGCCCGGCACGCCAACAAACAACCGCAAAGGGAACCTCCTTCTCATTCAATTCTCCCTATCAGGGCAATACGGTACATGTAAAAGGTGTCTCTTGAGAATTCCTTAAACCTGATCGCAGACTTTAATCATTTGGGATCCTTAACGGAGGTAAGAGCGGTGCGCCTGCTTATCCGGGATGGGTAGACCGAGGCTAGGTGTGATAGCAAACCTTCTGCCATTTAAAACCATCACCAGATACCAGCACTTCGTCTACTCAGCATCGCACCATACTTGCAACTTCCCACGATACAAATATCTTTCGAACCTTTCAGTTACCCCAATCATTTCTCGCTGTGCCAAACAAACAAACTACCGACCCATTTTCGATAAATCAACACACAGCTCTGCGACACAATCATCAAACATGGCCACCACTAATGCTCCCAACGACGAGGCTGGAAGGCCAAAGGTCACACTGTTCTGGTTCGTATCCAACTTCCCCCCCAGCCGCTTACTAGAGGTCACCCCCTGACAAATTTGTTAGGCTAAACCAATCCCGCGCCCAACGCATAGTATGGCTTCTCGAAGAGCTCGGCCTGGACTACGATCTCGAGGTTTACAGACGTGTGGATAAGCTAGCCCCGCCAAAGGCTAAGGAAATTCATCCACTCGGGAAATTTCCGGTAGTAAAGGTTAACGACGATCTACTTGCTGAGTCTGGATTTATTACCGAGTACTTGGTTGACAGCTATGGCGAATGGCTAAAGCCGAAAGACCATGCTTCCTTGATGAGATACAAGTCAGTTGCCTCCCTCCTACTCTCCCTCGCGCTCTTTAGCGGTTGGGGGTTTTCTAAACAAGACACAGATATTTCCTTCATTATTCAGAGGGCTCCTTTATGCCTCCCCTACTCGTTGGAATTGTAATGCAGGGTGTCAAGAATGCTCCCGTCCCCTTCTTCTTGAAGCCACTCGTCAATATGATATGCTCCGGTGTTGAGACAAAATACTTGTTGCCAAACTATAAGACTCATTTTGATTTCCTCGAGTCCGAAATATCCCAGCGCCCGTGGCTTACTGGAGAGGAGTTCACTGGTGCGGATATCCTGCTATCCTACCCCCTTACCGCGATGAAGGGGAAATCGATATTCACCCAAGAGAATTATCCGGCACTTTGGGCGTACACAGAAAAGCTCACTGGGAGGGAGGCGTATAAGAGGGCAACGAAAAAGGTATGATTTGGAACAGGTTCCGGGCTCCCTAGACTTTTCGAGACCCTAGGGGCAATGTGACTAACCCACTCTGGATAGACCGAAGCGATGGAGGGAGACAAGCTCTTTTAGATGGAGATGGCACTGTATGATACCAGGGAGGCGACTTGAATTTACCGGTATTTCTCTTTAGTGTATTGGAACGCATATCAATGGGTTGTTGGTTTGGGGGTCTTGACCGCTGGCTGTTGTTCCGTAAGCTTATTCTACGCTTGTATGAATCCCAACCAATATGATGGCTTGATAGACGCCCGGACCAGTCACCTGAACACTTCATCCAATCTTAACAGCCTACGCTGTGAGAGATTTTCTAGAGACCTTTTCTATCCATTGGCGAGAGTTGGATCTCGTGTTGCCTCTCCTCTGCCAAAAATTGAGCCGATGAACAGCTTCTCGCTTATTAAAAGTCTTCGACACCGCTACTCCGCAGAAAGCAACAACAAAGTTGGGACCGCCGGTCATGCGAGCGGGACAACACAACGGTAGGACGATGCCAGGATCAAAATCCAACTCTCAAAGCCTCAATTTCAGGGTAACGTAACGAAGGAAGGAAAGTCCCGGATGCGGCCCGTGCGCAACAGGGGGAGAAACCGAGTGATTCGTTGTGAGCACCTCGGAGGGAGCTGCGACCGCTCATTATGACGTGAGAACCCTGAAATAGCTAACCTCAAGTGCAAACCGGTGCCGATTCTTCGTTCCGAGGCACGAGTACCGGTATCCTTTCTGCCCGTATAAGTAGTAACCTAGTCCATGGTCTATTCCCTACTACCGTACAAAACCGATGGACTACCCGGATATGGAGATTACTGATGGGACGGGCAAGGGTCTTTGAACCAGGGGCTTAAATATCGCCGGCAAAAAAATGACTTAGGGTCTGTTTGGCACGCCGTGATTTGAGCTCTTCGCTATCTCACATCGTGATTTAGGAAATCATCTTTTGAAATATCCATAGTGTTTGGAAAATTGAAAATTGCTGTCACATTTAGCAGAGGGCTGTTTGCAAATCGTGATCTCAAATCATGATTTCAGATCGCGGCTATGATATCTCAAATCGCGGCGTGCCAAACAAGCCCTTAATCTTGTAGGAGTAACCACAGGAAGGGTAAGAGGCTTTGACAGTTTGAGCCCCCCTGTCTGTCTCATCACCAACCTCTATCCCCAAGTGCAGTAGCCCTGCACAGGGTACTAATCCAACAATACGGCACCTTAAAAACTACAGTAGGATAATTGAAAATGACGCTAGGTCCGGAGTTTCCCCCCTTTGGATTAAAGGGAGAAATCATGGCGAGAAAATTCTTTTTCAGCTCTCGGTTGAGACAAGTAAAAAGAAAAAAAAGACAACGGATCTTACTAGGAGAGGCAACTCCAACGTCCTGGCGAGATTCTCAATTACCGGTATTACAGTTTTTACGGTATATCCACAAAACACTTTTTTCTCACTACAGAATTTATCCATGCTGTTTTGAATGTTGAATGAAATCCCACCTGGCGGTAGGTGGTGGGATACCTAATTGGTCATTTGAATGTCTCCTAGGCAGAATCCGGACCACATGATGCCCCGTTATCCCTCTCAACACCTGATAACCTTATCAAAGCATCGATGTTGGCAAGCGTAATACGTTAGAACCTCCAGCCGCTCGAGGTTGGATGGCAGTTGGGTAGTGGGCGCTATACTAGTGCGCATGTGTGCTATGTGTGGGAGCCTGCGTTTATAATCTACCGCACACAACGACTCTTCTGGAAAAGAGTATAAGAATCCAAGCTCAGGTCCCCTAATTCTTGATTTTTGTTCACCAGCATCAGCAAGCTCAGTTTCCTCCAGCTAGCTCTAGCCCCTCAAGTCAGCAAGTCACTTTTTTCTCCCACCAATTACATACTCACACTATCTCGAAAGGCACCCTCTTCTCTCTAAAAAAACCAACAAAATGAATCCTCAAGTCATCCTTGTCACTGGTGCGAATAAGGGCATCGGCTATGGAATTGTTCGCAGCCTGCTCACATCTGCCCCTTCCCATTCTATCATTTATTTGACCTCCCGTGATGTTTCTCGAGGACAGAGGGCTGTCACAGAACTTTCTGCCATTGGAGGGCGTTCTTCGAATCTGGTTTATCACCAATTGGACATCACCGATGAACAGAGTATCGACACCTTGGTCAACAAGATCAGGAATGCCCATGGGAGACTCGATGTACTCGTCAACAATGCTTCGATTGCTGGGACTGACAATGAATTGATGGTTGATGTTAATTATTATGGAACTTTAATGGTATGTTGCCCCCTACTGCAGCCTTCTCTCCGCATGAGGGGAAAACAATGGAAAAGGAAGAATGGTGCTGAGTGAGATACCAATGAATGCAGGTGTGCAAGAAATTCCTCCCAATTCTTGACAAAGAGCATGGACGCATCGTCACAATCGGCTCTGCGATCGGTCATCTCGCTGCATTCGAAAACGAGGAGATAAGGAACCAACTCGGCAACCCAGAACTGACAATCGAGGAGCTGAGTGCTCTGATGGACAAGTACAAAGTTTGTTGCCCCCACTTCCTCTATATTTCTTTATATGCGTCTTTGCCGGTCAGTTGGTGTTGTTGTCTCAGTGGCTGATGTGATCCCGGCTAGGCGGACTGCAAGGCCGGTAAGGCGAGTGAGAATGGATGGCCCATGGCATACGCTGTCACCAAAGCTGGAGAGACGGCACTTTCTGGAATATTGGCTAGGAAGTACCCCAGCCTGCTCATCAACGTTTGCTGCCCTGGATGGTATGTTGCCCCCCCCCCCCAACGATTTCTTTCCGTGGCCGGCATATAGCTGATAGTTCTTCTCTACCAGGGTTAATACCGAAATGGGTGCCTCCATGGGAGGTAAGCCACCCAAGACCATTGGTAAACTTTCCCAACCAGTTCATCTAGACCCTTATTCCATCCCACCATGTGTAAGTAAGCGCTAACATGATAACAAGATGAGGGTGCAAAAATCCCCGTTAGACTTGCCATCAACGACCTCGGTGGCATTTCTGGAGGGTTTTGGGAAAACCCTAGCGTCATGGACACTGGCGTTGGTAGTGTCTCGGTGTGGTAAAACGCAGCCACCATCACCATCACCAACTTGGCCTGTTTATAAGAAAACACTCCTTGGAACACTAAATTGTGTTCACCATCATGTACAATAGCCTTTTGTGTTCTTTCGTCGTCTGCTTCACGCGCTATGAGCTTTTTGGGGGTCGGAGCTTCTATCTTTTTTTCTTTTCTTTTTAATTTCAATTTTACCCTTTTCCTTCTTCTCTCTTCCCTCTTACGGCGAGGAAGGAGGAAGAAGGACTGAAACAAAAAATTCCCTTCCACCTATCCACCCACTTGTGATATAACTATTATAACCCGATAGCACATATCCCCTCCCCCTCCTCGTTCTCCATGTCCACATCATAAACTCATTCAAGAATTAAAGCACTGCAAAAAATTATTCCCACTCGCGCCATAGTGCGTAATCCCATCTACAGCGTCCCGCAAAAAAATTCAAAAGTCAGCCCTCTAATAAGTTTCATTCCATTCCAAAAAAAACTAAAAAGGAGAAAAAAGAAAGAAAGAGGGGGGAGGGGGAAAAAGAAAGAGAAAGAAACTCACCACAAAATGCAGCATTCGTCCCATCCCAACTTCCTACAACAACCCTATCTGGGCCCGGATCACCACCGGTAAACACATGGTCCTTGAAAATCGGAAACTCGTAGTACGGGGCTTTGCAACCAGAATTGAATGTGAACCCTTCACGGTTGTTGAACTGGTGCGGGTAGTTGTTTGAGCCTACTTGGGTACCGGCATTCAGATGGGCCAGAGCTGCACCAGCGGCGGCGGTGACTTGTTCTGGTGTGAAAATGTAGCCTGGAATGTTGTTAGTATTTTTATGTGTTGTTGTTGGATGTGTACTAGTAGTCGAGCAAGAGGTGGTGGTGGTAGTGGTGATGGGGGCTGTTGTTGTTTTGTTGTTGGGATGGGCACGGGACAGATAGAGGCAAGGGTTATGAATGTCTCAGTTGGAATATACGAGCACGTACCATCACAATCAACGCCTGTGATACCAGCCACAGTAGCAAGAGCTGGGGTGACCACCGCGGCTATTAAGAGGAGGAACTTCATTTTTGAGAAGAGTTGTAAAGTATGGTATGTAGGACACAAGATATCGTTGGCTAGCCTCGTGACTTGAAACGAAACGAAACGATTCTGACCTCTTGGGCGAAAAAGGGAAAGAAGGGAATGTTCTCCTCTTTATAACTATTCCATCTGCTCCTCTCCTTCTCGATATGATTATCATCGGGTCTATATCTTCATCTGTCTCATTTCCGCCCCGTCGTATTAAGTCCTTCCTTTTTGCCCCTCACTCCCTCAGCCGAGCTGGCAGCTGGAACTACCCTTCTATCACTCCTCAGCCGTACTCCAGAAAAGCTGGGCGAATCCGCTTCCTTGGCAAAGATTTGTTTTAGAAGTCGTGCTGTAGAATCTCAAATGACTGGGCCGTGTGGGGTACTGTACTTGTACAAGTATTGTACCCAAGGAGATGTTTTCGCACAAGGCAGGGGTTATTTTGTTGGTTAACTGCCCTTGTCTTGTCCGAAAACATCTCCCCTAGTACTTTGTACGAGTACTATGTCGTTCGAGTTTCCTCCTCTGGTATGGTTATTTTATTCCCCCCACATCTCCCCAGAGCAGCGGCTGGATAGCTCACATTTTCGGCCTTTCCCGGGGGAGGAAATTTTAGACTACCTGCCTGTAGCACACAGTTCAATTACTTGATATGTTAGAGCAGTTTACTGGCCTGGTATTAGAACAAGTGCTGTAGCACGAATTAGGAAGCTGAATATTCCCCCCATCTCCCTGGAACGAGGAAAATTAGAGGTCGATATACACGTGCAGTATGATAGGACTCCGATTACAGTTGATATTTTGCTTTTTTATCATTATTTTAGGTTGTCGATCGGCTTTCACATCGAAGAAGACATTTCATGATGGGTAGGGCGTTGTGAGGTACAAGTACAGTAAGATACCGGTATCGTAAGAACTGGAATAACTCAACCTCACGTTGGAGTTGCCTCTCCTAGCAAGATCTATCATCTTTTTCTTTTTATTTGTTTCGGCGGAGGGCCGAAAGCCAGTTGTTTTTTCGGGGTGATCCTCCGTGCTGTCCGGGAGGGGAATTCTGGACGCCTTAGCACGAAGTTTAATTATTCCAGCTCTTGCGCGTCGTACCGGTAGAGGCATCTATTCCCGGGGTTGAGGAACGTTTTGGATGATGCCGAATGCTTCTACTGTGTTCTGCTAACATGGGCCGTCGGGTAAGCGAGTGAGTACCACCACCGAGGAGCACAGGGGCGGATACAATTTAAGTCCTCGTTTCATGTGTTTGAGGCTGGAAGGTGCACAAAAGTACTGTCTTTGGGGCACAAACGCACTTTGACGATGACCCGGATTGGTTTTATTGGTGCTTGCTGTTGTTTATTTTGTTTTTGTTTTTGTTTTTGTTTTTGCTTTGGGTTTCCATTTGTCGTGAAATTCCTCCCGAACCAGACTGTACCCTGGGGAAGCGCTACCGGTAGCCACGTATCATACCTTAAATCAATTCACGGAGGTGGGGAATAGAGGAACCACGTGCTTTCTTAGAGCTGGCTGGGGCTAGGGGCCCTAACCCGGAACTATGGGGGAGGTAGGAATTATCAACACTATTATGATAATATTAGGCAGGTTGTAAGAGGGAAATAAAAGCTTCGTTGCTACTGGCCCGCCTTTGCTTAGGGCTCTAGAATCTATGTTATTGATAGTCTATCCCTCACTGAAAATTATTTGGCAGCTAACTTATAACGTAAAGAAAAGGCATTGATAATACGTCCTCACCCGTTCCTCTTTTGTGCTTCCCGCAGGTGGAGGGATAAGATGCTTTTATGCTTTGGAATCATTGCGAATGCTAAATGAGTAGTTCGAAGTCTGGCTTTGGCGCCGAGCCTTTAACTACTAGGCGCTAGGTAAAGAGATGAAATATAGATGTCTGTTAAGGGCGGGAATTTGTTTGCACTTTCGCAGCCTCAGCCATAATACCACCTTTTCTTCTGAGGCCTTCTTCCCCACATGGAGGCGGGTGCCGGTTCAGGTAGGCCGTCGTTTAGGCCTAGTATATCTGTTCTCCAGTGTCACTTGTGAGAATCATATAATGTCACTCGATTGGTAAGCCTTCTGGCTTCTTTGGTAACAGTGACAACAATGCTGGTACTTCTCCGCCCTTAAAGCACCTGATACGCTGAGGTATTGATTGGTCTATTGGGTATTTGGGAGTCGCTATGAGTGAAAGCCTTCCACTCATTCTGAAGAGCGAGGGATTGGTTAACAACCTCTCTATTTCCCTCACTAACTAAAGTTATAGCCTAGATATTTTTGGTAGCGTAGCCCCTGTGGGAGATTGCCCTTTTACTCTTTCTTTGAAACATATGCTACCCATAATAGATCCCCTCTGTGCCCCATATACAACGCCGTTATTTTAGAGATCGAGTGCACAACGACGCTACTGATTCCTGCATAATCCAGATCGAACTATAGCCATGTGCTCCATCTGTCATCTCCGAATATTTCCTACAGGTGTTGATACGTCCGAGGCTTCAGAGGTTCGAGCCGGAGCGTAGAATATTGAAGGCTCCCAAGTTGGTCTTCTCCAATTATAGTTATTGAAGTCACAATAGTAAGGTAACTATAGGCGATGTAGCACTAGGAGGGCAGAAAGTGATAAAAGATTTGTCTACAAACCAACTAAGTATGGAACCCAAGTAACATGTCTAGGAGGAGAGGGCTTTTTGGGTGCTCCAGCCCATGCTGTCATCCGATTGATCTTATCGGGGTTTCCCCGCAAAATGGATATTAATAAAGTTGAAATTTTGTATTAGAGTGCGGGATTTGTTTGTTATTCGGGATCTCATAGAACCAGGATGCTCAGCAGGGCTCTCCAATTTTCCCATCCCCCACTTGATATTATGCAGAATAACAAAGATATCACCTCGCACAGTGCCTGCCCCGACCGTATATGAACTAGTAAGCTTTCACCTGGCTGCCGAGAGGCTCTCGTCTTTGGATTAGGGTGATTTCCCCTCCTTCTGGAGAGGGGCTGTTAACTGCTTCTGAGATAATATAAATCGAATCACCTCCCTTGAACTGGAAGAGATGACTTTCTCAGTGATATTATTGAATACATGTATCGATTTTCGAAGATACCGCTTAAGCCTTAAGAGGAGTGAGGCGGAAAGCAGGAAGCCCTCGTTGGTGCTTAACTATTTGTTTGATGGATTACCGTAGCGGCGAACCACGCCCGAACACATATCTAGAAGTTAGGATCCCACTGGGTGACTCGCCTGGTAGGCGTAAACTTCCAGATCTCCAAATTTCAGTCATCAGCAACACCGCAAAGCATGATGGTGTCACTTGTTGAATTTGACTGGTAATTTTCCTGGATCCAGGGCAATGCTTATTGGTGCAATTCTCAATGGCAGTCTTTTGGCCAAGGAATATTGCCAGCCGAAATTTATAAAATTTGCCCTAAGCGCCTACGGGAAGTCATCTGGTATGATGTCGAGATATAGCGCGGCCATGGTTTAGAGATAAACTACGTCCCGCAAACATCCCTTTAGTTGTTGGGTATTTAGTCCTCAAGTCCAACTGATGCTCTTACCGGTACTTGACACCGCCCGCGCCCTACTAGGCTCCGAGGGCGCTCTGTTAGAGGAGCGGACCGAGCTGTTACCCTGAGTTCCGATGGCGCATGGAGGGTTTCACGGGCAATCGTAAATTTATCGTCCGAAATAAATGTTTCTGGGTGGTTTTCAATGTCTCCCGTATTTAGATTGAGGCTCGATCACGTGGGAGTTTACTAAGCAATGCAGGATTTTATCAAACTACCGGTATTTGGAGTCTTTCCCCTCCAGATTCAACCCGCCCCCACCACAGATGTCGCTCTACCTCGAGAGCTCAAAAATTATCGCCCGGGCCAATTACGGCGGCCTACGTGCAGCCGTATATTCCGACAGATCTATAAAATCGAAACCGGAGCAGTTATACGCATTATGTGTTGAGACCCTCAAACACCAGGAAATCCTCAATGAAGTTATCGAAAAATCACAAATACTAAAGGTCGAGAAGAAGGTGAACCCACCCCTAGAAGGGGCGAAATTTCCATCCCAGGTCCTTATTTTCCCCCTAACTTGAAATCGGCTTCTGTCCAAGCCATTGTGAACTTTGCTAAATTCTCACGAGTCCAACCTAGCTCACGCATCCATTGGCATTGGTACTCTTACACGACTTTCTTATTTCAAAGAACGGAATTGCTACCTCCAATGGGCCACTGAAATCATCGATATTGAGAAATCGAGCTCGTTTGTCAGCTGAGTTTACCCGCGCAAGACTCAAGCGTGGTTTTTCAACCAAGGCGGCCCTTCTTAAGTCAAGCCGGAGCCTACCGCCACGGTTTCCACGATGGGTTCGAATAAACAATCTGAAAGCCAGTTATGACCTGCTCATGAATAAGGGAGTATTCTCCGAGTTCACTCCTATAGACGATCTCTCGAAGCTCTATCCGAAACCCGATTATTTACCAAATAAGGTCTATGTGGATCCTTACGTCGCTGACCTTTTGGCGTTTGCCCCTACTGCTCCCTTGCTAAAGCATCCGCTCAAGAAAACTGGTGCCATTGCGTTCCAGGATAGAGCCTCTTGTGTCCCTGCACAATTACTGAACCCTCCCCGCGATGCATACGTCGTCGATGCTACAGCAGCCCCGGGAAATAAAACTACGCACCTTGCGTCCTTGCTGGGGCCTGATTCTAAGGGAAAGATTTTTGCTTTCGAGAGGGACTACCGAAGAGCATTCACTTTGAAGGAAACGGTCGAGGCAGCGGGGGCAGAGAATCTGGTCGAGATTAGACCTTCAGAGGACTTTCTCAGGAGTGTACCGTGGAGCCCCTCCGAGGAGAATGGGCTCAATAAAGTCACGCATATCCTACTAGATCCAAGTTGTAGCGGAAGTGGTATTGTGGAGAGGGATGAATATGCATACGTGCCTAAGAACGATCCAGACAGGCGAAGGCGCCCAGATCCAACATCGGACTATCCGTTAAATAAATCACCAAGCGCTATAGAATATGAGGGTGATAAGACGTGGCGGCCAGGGAGCACAGAGAAAGACCGGCTTTTCGCTCTAGCCGACTTTCAGGTCCGGGTAATCGAGCATGCTATGCGTTTCCCCAATGCAACACGGATAGCATATAGTACCTGCTCTATACACGCACAAGAGAATGAACGGGTTGTCATGGCAGCACTTAATACTTCCGTTGCAAGGCACAGGGGATGGGTGACAGAGCCTCGGCATTTAAACAGAATGAAAGATTGGCCTAGGAGAGGCATTGTGGAGGAATGCGAGGGGAATAAACAAGTGGCGGACTCATGTATCAGGTTTGAGCCATGGGTTGACGGGGGTATTGGTTTCTTCGTGGCGGTTTTTATCAAAAATGAGCAGCAACGAGCGCTCTTACCCGCAGCCCCGGCTATCAAATGGAGTTTAGCGGAGAGAGCAAGGCAAGAGCGTGCGACGATTGCGGGAGAGTCAGGGGATGGTGAGGAGGAGGAATGGGAGGGCATTAGTGATAGCGATCTACCGACAGAATCAAGCCCCCAGAGACTAAGCTCGGCACGCATCCGGCGCTACACCTCAATGCCGCAAGTGGACACTAGGGCGATTGAGCCCCCAAGCCCAGTGAGCGGGCTAGCTCGTAAGATATTCGCCCCAGGCGACGACAAATCCGACACTGGCTCACGGCCCAACTACGACCCCAACTTCTCGCAAGGACCGAAAATAATACGTGGCGGGCAAAAGCCGAAGAAGAAGACCGGGCGTGAAAAACAGCGCGAGAAGCAGCAGGCGCGTGAGAAGGAACTCGCCCTTATTCGGCCGATGAAGATGCGCGAACGGGAGGTTCGCCGGGGTCGGAGCGGGGATGGGGAGGATGGCGGTATGTATGGCTCGTGGGCACAGGTTTTTGAGAGAGAGCTCGAATACGTATCGAAGAGGGCGAAGTCTATCGAGAAGCGGAGGGCAAGTGTAGGAAACCTGGACAGACTAAGGCCTGTTAATATCACTCCGGAGGATTTTGACGAGAGGGATTTCTCACGGCTGCCTATCGGACCTCAAGAGGAGTAGAAAGAGGCTGTGGATAGTTCGTGCTGCATATATTAGACCGTGGCCGCCATTGTTTGTATTTAGCATGATTGGTTTGTGAGGCGGCTTTGTGGGGAACAGAAACCCTAGGAGGGGTGGAAGGGCAGCGGTCTTTTGCGAGTTGGGGGATTGTATTATATCATGTTATGGCGCTTCCAGGGGTTTCTGGCAAGCCAATATACAAATCACTCTAGTCCTTTCCCGGTTCTCTCTACCCTCAAACAATTGAAGGATTTAATAAAAATATAAAAAACCTTTCCCGGTTCTCTTTGCAATTTCTCCTGATGACTTGACGGCTACATTGGGGGTATTCGCTCACGTCGAATCGCCCTGTATGGCGCCTAGAGCCAGTCCGAATACACAGTACCTCACTTCAAAAATTGAGCACCAGAAAACCAACCACCAAAGGGAGCACGGATAATGGAGCGTTATTCTTGGGCACTACTGACGCCGCCACGAAGTGTAAGAGGCTTGCTAAAATAGAAAGCTTACTTCTGCTCTTTAGCTTAGCACAATCAACTACTACACCACAACTTGCTCGAAAGAATCACTTCTTAATACCTCCCAAAACTTCTAAAGACGGTGGTTTTTAGGAATATAGAATTTATAAGCAGTAACTATCAGACGGATTCCCTCCTTTTTTAAGCGTGCCAGACCAAAGGTGATTGCCGCGTTGCCACTGGCGGCGATACAGTCTAGCCAAGCAACAGAATTTGGCAGCGAGTGATGCGTTGTGGCTTCCGAATGGCCTGTTTCTTGTCTTGGTTGATTAGACAAAAATCGATCTGAAGGCAGAACATTTAAGTATTAGTAGACGTAATCCTAAACTACATATTTTTGCTATACTGTGAATCTGAAGTTGCTCCGATTGACCGTTTCATTGATCTCTGTATTCTCTGGATACTCCTACTGCGCCCTGTAGTGCTTAATCTTGTATCGTTGTCAGAATGCATAGACGTGAGCCACGTATGCATTCCTGGACTCCGATGATTTCCTTATGTTTGCTCTCCTATATAGTGCCTCGCATCCCTTCCCCCCCCCCCCTTCTCCCTCACTTTAACATCTCTTCAATTAAAAACGGTCAATAAAACTCGCCTCTTGTTTGTCCGCACAACACACCATTCGTAAAAAGAATCACGAGAGCCGAGGCCCAAGAGAGTAGATATTGAGGTTTAGGTGCTTGTTGTTGTTGGTGGGAAGAGAAAAGAGAGAGTTAAGGAGACAAGAGGAAAGAGAAGGGAGAGGATGCGATACCTAAGGATATGCTTACACACAGGAGGAAGCAGTCATAGAGTGTCACTCGGGACAGAAGTAACGAGGAGAGCGCAGGCATGATTTGCAACCCCCCTGTTATTACTGTATCCCCAGATACCCTCCGGACGTTATCCCCCAACCATTTATCTCCTCCCTGACTGCCCCTGAATAATTATCTAAACGGAGAACTTCCTCGCTACTCGTAGACTAAGCACTACGGACCACTCTCATCTCTAATCCCTCTATACGAGTCATCGTTTAGAGGACTGGGGGCATCCCATTAGATAATACAACACCTTCCTTTAGAACGATGCTGACAGTGTGAGATAAAACGAAATACCGGCGACCTCCGATTACTCCAATCGCCCCCTTCTCGGATAGAGCACCGTAGTCTCGGGAAGTTTTTTTTTTTCACCTGCAATACCGCAGTGCCCTCACTAAGTGATCATAATTGCTATTATAAGTATAAGCAGTAATAACTAGCACCACCGGCCAGGGAGTTTTAGTCTGTCCATAGATGAGCTGCAATATAAGAGTAGGTGCTCGTCCTGGTAGGGAGTGCCCGAGGATACAGGGGCATATTTTGTATGAGCGCCAGACATACACAGATATTTTGCTATCCCCTGAACTGTCAAGGGGCCCGTATGGGACCGTTAATCCGCTCCGGCCAGGCTAGGTGGATTTGCGGTAGCTGCAATGAACCCTTATGTCTTTCCAGCGAGAGAAATTGATTTATTACTTTTCATTCTAAATAAGCGTTTTCTTTTATTCCTGTGTTTTTTTCACTGCCTTTTCTAAATTTTAATCATTGATGTTGCACGTGTTGTCAAAGGACCCATTTGGGTTCGTTAGCCGTTGGCAGTCTAAGGGATAATATTATTTCTTTAATCCCTGTTTTCGGGTATTGCTTTTGCCTGGCACGGGTAATGTGCATAATTGATTGGTTGATTGCATCTCGGCCGGGCGGATTTCCGACCAGAGGCTATGGCACAGTCAGCAATGCTTTTCGGTGCGAATCCTTGTATCATACTGGGTATCCTAAATTTTCCGTAATCTAGGCTTAATTTTCAGGCGAAAGTTTGTTCTTTCGGAGACTCGCTTTTTGTCCCTTTTCCACAGGCTGGTGGAGGTCAGCTGAGAGGTTTGCTGGTAGTGGTCGTCGAAACGAAGGTTACCAGTAGTTAGAGTCAAATCAATCTTTTTAGGGTTTGAAATTAAGTAGTAATGGCCGGGATAAATCTACTATAGTATAAGTTAGTGCTCTAGTAAGTCCGTGATGACGGGAAACTAAAGGTGGCAATGAAGCTATTATTTTGCTCGGACGGCAAAGCTATCTAGGAAGACAACAGCGCAGCCATTAGGGACCGATCGCCTTGGAACCTGACTCATGTTACTCTATGTGGTTTGGGGGTTTGGAAGTATTTGTTGTAGATTCAAGTATGGTAGGCTCCTATAACAGGGCTATCTGAGGGTCTGGTTTTAACCTCCTCCTCCTCCTAACTATTATTTCACACCGCTGATGGGTATCATAGATGGTGTCGAATCTAACCTCTATTATTCTCTTCTAAAGTCGCCAGTTTCCAATTTTTGCAGCTATCCCGCCGCTGCAGGGAGCAGATGTTATCATACTGTCCGGGGAGGGAAGAGAGAACAGAGGGAGGAGAGAATGGGCAATAATCACATAAGTGCCACGATTAAAGAGAGCTTTTTGAAAATAGCGGTGGGCTACTACCCACTAGTATTGTGAAGCGATTTGGTCAATTATCTAGCAGGTATGTGGAAATGAGTCGGGGTCTTTTTCTTCTTCTTTAGTTGGTCGGGGGGTTGTGTGATAATTCCATGTTTTCGGGTACTTATCGCGAGATACAGTACTAGTACGCACTAAGTCTAGCCAATGGCTCTAATCAAGGCTAGCCGTTATCGGTGCTGCTGGGGCTGCTGAAAATAATAATAATACATCATTGACTCCCTCTGTTAACTTATATCGCGCAGCAACAAAGTATACTACTATTAAGTTAAGTAAGATCCCATTCTCTACTTCCCTCCCCTTAATTAATACTAACATCAGATGATAGCGCCGATTGGATAACACCACTACTTATACCGTAAGAACTCGAATAATTGGACCCGAGGTTAAGACGTCCGAAATTCCCTCTCTTGGATAGGGGGGCGAGCGCACAGCGAAAACTGACCCCCCCAGCCCGAGCTTAAGACAAAAGAAAAGAAAAAAAGAGCCAGACCTTACCAGCAAAGGCAATTCCAACGTCCCAGCGTGAGGCCCAATTATTCGAGTTCCTACGATAGAGTATTACTAAAGCTTGTACCGGTATTATACTCGGGCATCCTACCTAGTCCTAATTTCTTCAGTTTCAGCCAAGAGAACAACTCAAGAGCATCATACGGAACTCCTTCTTCCTTCCTCCGTTTATCAAAGTCTTCCGAGTGACTACGGAGGCACAGCGCCTAAGTTTTGTATGTTCCACAAGCGAGGTTTGCTGCCCTTACCGCCTGTGGAACACACAAAATTTAGGAGCTGTGCTGTACAGTACAAGTACCTCTATAGAGGGTCAAGTCGTACCTAGGCAACTAAATAAAGGATCAATCGTGTGATAGCGGAGATTGGTCTAAGAACCATACAGCAATAGGAATATGCTAAGTATTAAAATTATTACCTAGGTAGGAGGCTTGCGCTGTAGGACCAAGGTTCCTCGCATGATGCAAGTCCCCACCAGTGAACCCAAATACTGGTATGTTATCTAGATCCCTTCCCCTTTTGAACAGATCTCCCAATTGAGAGGCGAATCGGGGCGACATTACCCGTCTGCCAGCATTCAGGGCTTACCCCTCTGAAGAAATAGCGAGGGGTTCGAAAGGCGGATTTCTCATCGACACTCCTCCCAGGAGACCCTGTCTACCACACTATCATAATAATAATATTATGTCATGGTAAGATGACAGAGTAACGGGTGGCACTGAAATTTAGAGTTAATCGAGAAGGATGCCCTTCCGATCGTTTCATCAAGGGAAGAACAGAACACAAATGCTAGCCAATCAAAAGAAGAAAAGAAAGTTAAAAAAAAGCAGAAACTGCTCACCCCCGGAAAAGACAAAATCATAGGGGAATTCGCTCATGGATTCGGGAAAGTTGGCGAACCCTAATACCGGTAGTGGGGCCCTACTCCAGCACCTTGACCAGGCAATCGAAGGTAAACCTTGCCTTGGCCCGCCCCCTCACGCTTTCTGACGCCTGACAAGCGTGTATTCCTCTCTGATTCAAATCTTGTAGGTTTTGCATGTCTTTTTTTTCTCCGCTACGCCGCGTCCCATTGGGGCTGCTCGAGTACATGTCTTCGAGTACGTCCAATAGCCCCTCTGAAACCAGTTAACTTACTGCGAACACGTTTATGGGGATGGGTGGAACCATTTTCCAATGATGGGATTTAACGCTTGTGCCACTTGTGCTTATATAAATAGCTATTATTTAAATGCGCTGTAGTGCTTAAGGTGATCTTGCATAATTCATGCTATCTACCCTGCAAGGTTTGGTGCTCTGGTGTACCGGTATTTAAGGCTGAAGTATAATACCAGGTTTGACAGGGTTTAACTAATCAGTAGAATAAGCCTTGTATGTTAGGTGATTTTCTCCCCCCTTTCGCTATCTCCTAACGGGCGTCACAGTCCATCCGAACAGGCCCTCCACCCGAACAAATGCTGATTGGTGGGTTTTATATGATATGAGGAAACGAGCAGAGGTCAGCACAGTCGCCACAGTTCATCCAAGTAAACCACTTGAAAGTTCCCCACCTGGGCTTAGCTGTTCGGATAGGGGGCTTGTTCGGGTGGCCTGTGACGCTCTCTATTACTCTTCAGCGTATCCGGGGCTACTATTCCCAACTCTGCTCACCCGACTACTTTAGTATCATCCTAATAATGCTATGGCGGCAAGGTAACATCCCTAGACCAGAAAGCTACAGCCCTTTGGCCGAAATTGTAGGGTCCTAGAGGATGTTACACACATATCATATCTTGCATTTTTCTGTAACGTCAGACCACGCCCCACTCCAACTTGGTAATGGATTTCAGTTGTTTAAAATGACCTCGAGATCCCATCGTCCTTTCCAGGCCCACCTTACCTTACTAGTTTCTCTCTACTACCTCTATTTGATCTCCTCTTACAGTTCTTAGTGACTGCCTGGCTTTTCAGGCAACACCTAAGTAAGTCCCTCCCCTCTTTTCTACGCTCTCCTAAATCTTCTCCTTTCCTATCATAACTCCCGGCGCCTCCAAAGGCATTACCTCTTTCCGCCTGCTGACAAAAATTCTAGCGTGATGAAGTTCTCGTCCATCCTTCTCGGCTCCCTTCTGGCAGCCCCGGGTCTAGTCTCAGCATGGCTTCCAGAAGGCAAAATTCGCGGGGTCAATCTTGGCGGTCTCTTTGTGGTTGAGCCTTGGATGATGCAAGACGAATGGAACGCGATGGGCTGCGGGGGCCAGCCCAGTGAATTTGACTGTGTGCTCAAGCTCGGCCAATCAGCAGCCAACTCCGCCTTCCAAGCGCATTGGAATCGCTGGATTACCCAAGCCGACATCACCGAGATCAAGAGTCTGAACCTTAACACCATCCGTATCCCATTAGGCTACTGGATCTACGAGGACCTAGTTTTTGCCGACAGTGAGCACTTCCCCCAAGGCGCATTCCAGTACCTCGAGAGAGTCTGCAAATGGGCGGGCGATGCCGGGCTCTACATCATCATCGACCTACACGGTGCGCCAGGTGCCCAGCAGAAGTACCAACCTTTCACCGGGCAGAATTCCCCCAATGCGGGCTTCTACGTCGACTGGCAATACGAGCGAGCATACAAGTGGCTCGAATGGATGACCAACATCATCCACACAAACCCCAACTTTGCCCAGGCCGGCACAATCCAGTTGGTGAATGAGCCAGTCCAAGACGGGAACACCCAGGGAAGCATGATCCAACAATACTACCCAACCGCCTTCTCACGCATCCGGGCCGTCGAGAGCAAGCTCGGAGTCCCGACGGCAAAGAAGCTACACATCCAGATGATGAACGAGAAATGGGGATCCGGAAACCCTAATGCCCACATCCCCGACCTTACTAATGCCTTTTACGATGACCACCACTACGTCAAGTGGACTCCTGGCGTCACCGTATCCAGAGACGGATATATGCGGCACTCGTGTACCGATTCCCGCAGCGGGAATTGGCCTGTCATCACTGGGGAGTGGAGTCTTAGTGTTGCTGATAATGCGGAATGGAATTCAGAGTTCACGCTTGATAGAGCTGATGCCGTTGAGTGGTACAGGAAGTGGTGGGCTGCCCAGTTCCTTAGCTACGAGAAGATTGATGGTTGGATTTACTGGACCTGGAAGGTCAACTGGATCGGCGGAAGGAACGATTGGAGGTGGGGATATAAGCAGGGTGTTGATGCTGGTGTTATCCCTAAGAATCCTCTTGATGCATATAGTTGGAATGCTTGCGCCGGATTCACTTAGATTTATATATGACGGAAGGAGGATAAAGGATTAATGTCGAATTTCACAAGCAACTTTGACTCCTTACTCTGGACCTCCGGGAGGCAGGACCCCAACATTTAACTTCCAGCTTTAGATTACTTATAGCACTGGTACAGTACATGCATAGGTTAGTTAGATCAAAGGATCTTATCTACATAGTCACAGAACAGAACACTCACCCGAATTGAGATGTTCGCTCTTACACTCCTTCCCTAGTCTGAGCTCAAGATGTTACACTAAACCTAGCAGCAACTAGAGAGCCCGGAATCTCAGAACAAACTAGCATGGTTTTGAGTTTGTTTCTTCTCGGGGTGACTCTCTGGTCGGTTGATTGTGGCTTTTGTCGTTTGTGGCACTTTCATAAGCCGTCGGAAGATTCCCCCCGAAGAGCCCAGGCTCATGAGGAATTAGAGAACCTAGCTGAGCAGAAGCCTCTATGGGCTCCTACCAGCAGTACCCAGGTGAAACTAGGGGATGCATCTTTTACCACCCCTACCCATGAACAAAATATCTCACTACTCAAACGCTATAAACGAAGTGAAGAACATATATCACTCGTGGGTGCAATAGCAGAAGCGAGAATTGGAGGAAACCAAGTCTTTCTCCCCTCCCGTCTTTCCCCCCTCCCCTCCTTCTACCCAGCCAATCGCGGATCTCACCCCTATCAAAGGAAAGCATAGCGTAGAACCAAATTCTACCACCCCGCAGAAGGTTTGGTTTGCGCTACAGCCTTATTGAAGAAGACTAAGGTCTTCAGTCTCCTAGTTCCTAAAGGGCAGGATTTCTTTAACTCTCCTAACATACGGGACAGATTACTCAGTAATGACTCATGATAGGGGAATTGAATTCCTAGGCTCCTTCTAATTGAACATGGGTTAATTGACTCTCAAAATCTTTGCCACTGCGCCAGCAAGGCATTTCACGTAGTGCTACTGTGAGAACAAATGCTTCTCCCACTGGCAGGTAGATTTGGATCTTTTTGCCGGAGGTTAAATATTATAATATTATTAAACATTGAATGCATTATCGAAGCAGGCACTTCCTTCAGAGAAGAGAAATTATAGGGATCGATCACTAATATCTAACGACACAACCCTTTCGTGTGGAATAACCACAGCCGAAATATAAGTGTAGGTTTGAGCGCAAGACAATATTCAGAGGGGTTCCAGATCGCAGACGTATAGCCCAAGACCGTCAAGCACCCGTACGTTGGCAAGCGCGTAAAAGAATACTGTAACGCTAGATAATCCGTATAGCATTCAAAATCCGCAGTTGCTTTCCCCTCAGCAAGAGGAGTCAAACCAACTCTTGTAAAGACAAGAAGAAAAAAATTATTTGATTTTTATTCTGCTACCCCGCCGATCGCAGACCCTACCCTTTTAGGTAGGGCCTAGAGTCGGATTCTACCACCTCGCAGCAGTTCTGATTTGCGCTACAGCCTCACTATGGAAGGCTTAAGGTCTTCAGTCTCCCAGTTCCTGTAGGGCAGGTATCCTTTGTCGTCCGCCTAACCCTACGTGACGGATCGTTCGATAATAACTCATTTTGAGAGGAATCGAACTCCTGGGCTCCTGCTAAGTGCACAGGAGGTTAATTGTTTCTTGACATATTAACCACTGCGCCAGCTAGGTATTTTCACACCATAACGATACAGGAACAAATACTTATCCAGTTGTCTTTGATTTTCTTTCTTTCGCTAGAGGTTAGACCTTCAACGCAACAACACATAACTCTAGATATCTGCTGATTCCATATCCCCCCCCCCGCATACTTTCTTTCTTTCTTCTCTTCAGCCCGCCTTGCTAGGGGTGCATGATTGCTGCCGGGTGTCAGAGTTAGGACAGAAGGAAGGAGGAAATTTGGTTAGGCGAATTATCAAGGGATCAGATCCGACTTTTTTGGTAAGTTGTACAGTGCACAAGCAAACAATACTCATGACTTATGATAATCAGTTCAAGGGGTTGTGTCCGACTCTCAAGTCAGGTGTCACGCTCCAGCCTCTTACCACAATCCACTACAGCTAAATCCGAGTGATTCTCCATGACAGGTTGGCTCACACCACCTACTATCATTCTAGCCATATCCCAATTTAAATAATCCTTTATTTCCTCTTTAAGGCCTTAGATGAACAGAATTCCATTTTCCCCTTTTCCAATCCCTAAACACAAGGAGCGG
>Ga0307507_10005026_pt1 | contig 22341 bp, 17 predicted proteins | sample 7_EM_MG_FD_207223 | JGI IMG/M metagenome (GOLD analysis project Ga0307507, IMG submission 207223) | Populus trichocarpa ectomycorrhiza microbial communities from riparian zone in the Pacific Northwest, United States - 7_EM | ecosystem: Host-associated > Plants > Roots > Unclassified | place... | reverse complement strand
TGCCCAACCCACCCATCAAAACAGCACAACGCGAAACTAAATGACGAACGTGAGTCAATTAAGAAGAGACAAAGTAACCAACCTAGAGGAGAAAAAAAAAACAAAGCGAGCCACCCCCAGCAACAAAACCACTCATCCGTTCATGGCCAAGGATCGTTATTTATTTCATTACCATAGTTCTCCTTCCTTCTGCTCTGCTCCATCCACTCACTACTACAGGGGACGTCCCACGAAAAAGGATTTAAAGGAAAAAGAAGACGAAAACAAAACAAGTTAATTCAACTCCGACGGCGGATCCGACAGCTCTGAACTATCGTCATCCTCCTCTTCCACACGCTTCTTCACCTCCACCTTTTTATTCTTGGCTGGTAAGGTGGCTTTCTTCCTCCCGCCATTCGCGCTGGCGGTAGTGGTTACGCCCTTCCGCTTCGGTCGTTCGGAGGAAACAGCCACAACGGTATCCTTCCTCGGTCGCCCGACACCACGCGCCGCTCTCTTTGGCTTTTCTGCTTCCGCCTGTTCTTCTGCCCCTTCTTCCGGTGCCGCCTCATCATTAGCTTCAGCACCCGAGGCTTCAGGTGAGGCTTCCTTGTCAGAAACCTCATCGCCGTCCTCCATCTCAACGTCGCTTTCAGAGTCGTCGTTGAGAGAGACTTCCTCCTCGCTATCGCTGGTCCCGTCGTCCTCTACGTACTTAACATTCTTAGTGGCTCTTCCGCTGCGCCTGCGCTCTGACGCAGACACCTCCGCTGAAGGGCGCTTCTTCTGCTTTGGGGTTTTTGGTGGGCGGCCGGGCTTGCGTTTCTCTGTCGCCCCTTCGGCTGCTGCTCCTTCTCTAGAAGCAGTTGGTAGAGTAGTTGCTGCCGATGGTGAGGTTTTGTAGCGCTTTCTCGCGGGGGTGGCAGAGGCGGGAGTGCGGTTTGAGGGGGCTGCAAGATCAGACTTGCGTTTCTTCCCCTGTCGACCAGCAGATCTGGGTTTAATCAGGCTGTCCAACTTGATATCTATTCCCTCCGGGAGAAATGTTTTCATAGCGATGTCACGGCTCATTTCCTCGCTGGGCATGGGCGCGAAGAGTTTTATCGGGAGAGGCATCTTCCCCGGCCATATCTGAATGCTCCAGTGGTGGAAGTCGGCGTATCGGCGTACGACTGCTTGAGCAAGCTCGGAGATGTAGTAGAGGTTCTCACTATTTTCTTTGCTTAGCCCATCGCGGAATTGCTTGACGCGTTGGGCGACGTGATATATCATGCTGAGATTTTCTTCGGTCGCTACGGCTTTTAGGTAGAAGAGGATGAATCTGCAGAACCACGCGCGCACACTTTCATCAGCTCCGTTTGTCTCTGTTCCTCGTTTTCGGAAATTTCTATCCCCGGCATTTTGTTTCTCCCTGAACTTCGTCGTAATTAGGAAAGCGGTGTGGAGGTTCGTTTCCATCCCACATACATGACTTGGAAAATCAAGGAATAACGAAAGGTAGAAAAAAAAAAGCGCGATGAAAAAAAAGAGGATGAGAAAACCTACTTTGCAAAATCTGCGAGGTCGTCTACCATTGTCCCAAAGTCCGGGTGGTGGGCGAGTAGGCTTAGAAGTCTGGCAAACACGACTTCCATCACGCCGTCATTTGGCTTCATGCGCGCCATGCGAGCCTTTACCCAGGTGACTGTTTCGTTTTTGGCCTCTGTAACAGGTTCATATGCCATGAGAAACAAGATTGTATAGTACCTAGGCGCGAGTCTATTTGTGCCAAGATATTTCTTAACTTTGCTAACAAAGCCATTACGAACTTCGAAGCAATTGTCTTGGGCGACGCATGCTAGTCGGTTAAAATCGAGTGGGGTGATGAGCTCCTCATAAGGCTTGTTGTAAGACAATTTCAGTAATAACTGAGCTGCAAGTAATCGGAGGCGGGATTGATGCGATCGTCTGTAGACTCAGAGTTAGCGTAAATTCCCACTGGGCGAGAAAGCTCTGGTGACAAACGGTGTATTCTTCTCCGGAAATAACTCTCCCTCATTATTCACCAACTTGATAAGCAATGTCATGACACTCTCCAATGTAGTGCCGGCCCCAGTCCCAGCGTTAGCCCTAAGTCTGTTGACTAAAATCCTGAGAGCAAGTAATTTTGCTTTGCACTCGTCATCGAGAAGCTCGTCGTCGACCCACTCCTTCAAGCTCTCCTGATCCTCTTCTGTCGCCGGGTTTCTCACTTTGAATAGCACACCCTTGGCAATAGTAGTGATCGTCTTAGATTCGTCTTCACATTGGTCGGGTGCTAAAAGCACCAATTGCGAAAGGCAGGCCAGTTTTGTCAAGAAGTGCTCTTCTCCAAACTTGAAATTCTTAACGCATGCCCTCAGTAAATCTGAAGCATACATGACCTTCCGATTTGCGGAGTACATCAAAATGGATACCGCATGCTTGGCTACCGCGGGTGGCTTCCCGGTCAACGAGAAATTGACTAGCGCATCCAAAAGCTTGCGCTCCTGGGGCATGTCTTTGGGGTAAAATTTGGCGAAGCCCGCACATGCTTTTAGCGTATCCACTGCGCCGGAATCAGCCGCACCATAGCTCTTGGACAAGGATTGTTCTTGGAGAAGATCGGAGAGGGCTTTAACATTTGCTTTGAATACAGCAGGATTTGAAGACGACATTTCCTATTTAAAAATAAGCGAATGACTAGACCTTTCCACCATCAGTATAAATACCTTGAGAACCTCATGTGCTACGGCCCCAAGCGAATATTCATCCGTCCTAGAAAACTCCACAATGTGTGGCACGTGACTCTTATTATAAATTAGTTGACTGACTCTGTACAATAAGGGGGTCAATGTCTCCATAATGGTCATTGCGGACCCAGGTGCTTCTGTAATCCTCTTCTTGATCTCTTTGAGCGCTTTGACCACCGTTCTATAGTCACTGTCAGGGCTGAAACAGAATCTGATTAGTTGGTAACATCGGCGATCATGAAGTTTTGCGAACTTCATCAAATTTTCCTTAGCTTTGGGGGTGTCGGGGAGCTTCTGGGATAACCATTCGATAAACTTATGAAGTGCTTTCTTGACGAGGTCCTCTTCAACGCCATCGTCAATTATGCCGCCCTATGACACGTTAGCAACCTAACGGGAAATAAGGGGAGTGACCTTACATTATAATCCTCACAAGATTTCAAAAACACATCCATAACTTTGGCATACGAAATTTGCCTCAATGGGACCGCAAACAAAGCCTTCTTTGCCTTTAGGTCAAGGCCTCTCACCAAGACTAGTAACCTCTGGACGCGGATTTTATCGCCCTCTTGTATCTCCTTCTCCTTTGCCTTCTCCGCCTCGGCAGCATCTTTCTCTTTTCCTTTCCCATTGCTCTTTCCGTTGGTCTGCTTATCAGCAGCAGCAATCCTACTGTCTATTTTTTCAATTGGTGGATAGTTGACGGGAATCAGAGAACCAAATAGAACATGATCCAACAAGACGTTGACCTCAGCGTCATTAATGTAGAATGTGTCCAGAATCTTACTAGGAATCCAGCCGAGCTGATCCATAACAACCTCGTTACCCGAGAGGATATCTGGATATGCCATATTCCACATTCGGGCAAGACAAAACATTCCCTCCCATCTGACTGAAAACTTTTTATCCCTAACCCTTTCGCCCAAATTATGCAGGATTTTCTTTCCCCAGCCCGACGTCTCTTCCTCGGTAACTTTGGATTTCCCTTTGGCTTTTCCAGTAGAAGCCCCAGTCGCCGCTGCCGTATCATACGTATTAAAGGGGGAAAGGTCTGCGCCTAGCTTGGTTGTGATGGTTGTATAATCAAGTTCGCCCAATGAAATGCATGCAGTTAATCTCACTCGATCATCAAGATCATTAAGCTTCCCCGCCACAGGCTCGACAAGCTGCACAGCCATAAGATCAGAGCGTTCCCTGATGATCTTGATTGCCGCTTCAGCCCATTTAGATCTAACAATGTTTGACCTATCATTGGCACGACCAATCCATGCTTTCCATGTGACAGGGGCCGAGCTGCCAAAATTTCCTATCAGTGCCATATCACCAATTGTCTCGGTCGCCAGTATTCGTAGCTCCGCATTCTCCGCCAAAAGCTCTTGCTCCAGCTGTGGTATCACATTCTGCAAAACCGCGGGACAAGCTTTCCAGAGTTCTTTGACGAGAAGATGGGCTTTGTGTAGCTCTTGTAGATCTTCCGCAGAAGGCTCGTGATTTGCAGGCTCAGCATCCAGATCGTCCAGGTCGGATTCCGGAGACATTGACGTGTGTCGCCCACCAGTCTTGCGTGCTCTTGAAGAAGGCGAGGCATCGAGAATGACTTCAGAGAAATACTGGCATATGTGGCGTGCCATCTTATCAACAGATGCATTACAGATAGACTTGGCCATATTGTATGCGGGCGGCGGTAAAGCACTGACAAGTTTCATTTGTTTGTCCTCAGCCATCCCCGCACCTTTGTCCTTCGCGTCCGGTACACCGGGCTTCGCTTTTTTGCCAGTCAAGTTCTGCAGAGCCGTTTGATTGACTCGGAAAAACTGTGCGACAATTATATCCACCACCTCCGTCGGGAGAGAATTGCACTCTTCTATGAGTTGGATGAGAATGTCGGTCATTTGGTACTCTACATTTTTGGGCCCGTCTGGCTTTGCTAGATCGAAAAATGTGGTGAAAATTTTTAGAGTGATGGCCTCACCATTGGGGATATCGGATATCAGAACGACGGACTTTACGGACGCTAGTGATTCGAGAAGGTAGAGATATTGTTGGTAGTATGGATTTTCGGCATCCGCGAGTCCTTTCAACTGCCGTACGAAGAGCTCGAAGATATCCTACACGCGGCGAGGGCATATCAGTTAAAAATGAGTAAAACACGAATTTCCCGAAACAATCAAGACAAACAATCGTCGCGTGCCCAGAAATGCAAGTCCATAGCGCGGGGAAGGGGCAGTACCAACCCTGAGTTGAACGGCGGTGTAAGGTGCATCTGGCGCATGAAGTCTCAGCATATCTGCTAAACAGCAAGCTGTGTAGGCCTTGACGCCATTATCTTTGTGTTGTAGCAAGCCAACTGACACCAGCTCTTTGGCCGGTGTCGCCAAACTGTCGCGATCCACAGCCTCCTGCTCAAGCGCGACAAGTTCCTTAGAAAGTGCCTTGAGACGGGTTATAAGGGTACCAGTAGAGATAGGCTTGCCAGCTTTCCATGAGAGCGGTTCGTGAAATTGCAAGGCGTTTTCCGACGATGTCTGTTGCTCGTCCTCGTCCCCGGCGAGAGGACGGGAAGAGCGGGCCATTGCGATCTAGAAGCGGACAGCAGTTCTGGGTTCCAATAGGGATGATAGTGCAAGAGGGACGCGACGGTAGAGCGATTGATGATATGGGATGGTGTTCTAACTTGTGGGTCTCAGGCTCTCAGCACGGGAAAGAAAGGAATGGGGGGGGGGTGAGCGTGGCCGGGTGTGGATGAGCGAGGGTTAGGGGTACGGAGGTGAGGGCTTTTGTGAGATCAAGCAACGGGGGTTGGGCAACAAAGCTCTGTGTCGCAACCACCACCACCGCCAATGACACCAAGTATCGTGAGTTATAGCCAAACGGGGGGCTCTTCCACGTGTGCAGTTTTCCTCACCGGTAGGTCTTTGTTTGCTTGTATCCTTCCGCGAGAGGGAGGGGCGGTGAATCGCAGAGGCGGAAGAAAGGATCAATGCCAGTACGGTATGGTGAGTAGTTAGGATTAGGATATCGACAGTTTCTGCGCAAGTACGGTAAAGGTCTAATCCAGGTTTCCACCGGCTTTGCGGATACTGCAGATGTGGTCTAAATCTCGGGCACTGGGGATAACTTTTACGCTGGTTCTGAGTACGTCCGGTATACGGTAGCTGAGTCTGCTCGCGCGGAGTGGTCTTGAAGTGTTTATTTGGGCGAAGCCCAATCATATCACAATTTTCATGTTCACTTTCAAAACTCCATAGATGTCAGGGTATACCGGTAGGGCTCCTAAAATTAGAATGGAGTGGAAAAAAAAGAAAGATAGCACTATCATACGACCTGCCAGTTTGGTTGATATATTATGCTCGAGTAAAAATGACAAAATAGAGTGATAGGATATGAATTTGGCCAGTGTATCAATTGTCCTAATTATCATAGGGTTAATAAGATCTAAGATGGGGCTGAGAGAGTGGAGTATCCGGTAGAGTGAGGTCCGGGACAGCGAGGTGTGATGTGATCCTAAAACACCTATTCCCATATCGTACAGTGCGGTGCATTCCTTTCGTCCATTCATTCTAGCCGTTCCTAGTGATATTATGGGACTGCAAGCGCTGGCACTCTGGAGGCTTAGGGACACAGTAACAAAAGCTTAATCAAGCAGCTCGGGTTATCCATAGGATAGACTATGAATCTATGATACCAGTATTGAGAATCCCAAGCTCAAGCCCCTTGCCTATCAGGTCTTAGGGTTTAGGGTTTGGTTTGCAGCAGTTGGCGGGGAGGGCTTAAAGTTTGCATGCGCGACTTCGGTTGTAAACGAGACATCATACACGCGGCGGTACTGGTAAGTTTAAACTGTATCCTGGGTTATCGGTTATCGGTATGATAAGTACGGTACCATCGGCGAACGACATCACTGGTGAAAATAAACTCTGGAGCGTCGAATTTTTCACTCCTCCAATTCACCTCTCTCCTTTCCTCCCTTTCCGTCGCCACAGTACTCGTACTCGAGTACCGGCATGACACCATCCCAAGTTACCGTGCCATACCACATGCACTTCAATCATGGGAAACCAACCAATCCCAACCAATCCGCAGCCCTTGATCCCTTGATCCTGCCTTGATTACTAGCTCTGACCGCCCCCTCCCCGGCATTACCGGCTTTGTCTTGCCTCCCCTCTTCCCGCTGCCGTGCGCTCTCCCCTCACAATGGTCTGTGCGCCACCTGAGATAGTATTTTCTACTGGTGATGTCGTGAAGTTGTGTGGGGCCTGCCCAAGCCCGGGTCATGCAGACGCCTCATATCACATCCCGCACGATCACTCCCAGGGGAAGCACAATCACAAACACAACTAGACTATAGACATCAATATTATTACTGGTATCGGTACTCTTATTATTCCTCCAGATCGTCTCCCCTCTCCCCTCCACCTCCTTGTTGCCGGCTACCAACGTCTTCCCCATCGGATGAACTCCTGGTTTTCGCTGAACATTCCCGTCACCATGTCTTCCGCTCCTCTTAACCTCTCCCACCTCCCGCCAACATATCTCCTCCCAACCCGATTAGCCCAGCCGAAAGCCAATGAGATCTCGAGCCAGCTCCGATCCTGCAAATGTCCTTTGACTAGCAACCCCGCTGATGCCAGCCTGTTTGTCGGGGACATCAACATGCCCAAGCGCTGTGAATTCGAGCTTCGTGGACGAGGACTAAGCGTTTCTTCCAAAATGTCTCCTGACACTAAAAAGGTTAAGGTTGTAAAACTCAAGTGGTTCACGGAATCGTATGAGAATTCGAAACTTCTTCCTATCGATGAATATATTGTATTTACTGGCTATGTGCAACCGTCCAAGCGGCCGTCGCTGGTATCCTCTCCCGAACAGAATGAGAAACAGAAGAGTGCTTTGGAGAAGGATGCGGCGGACCGGCAGCTCAGGAAAGAGATATTGGAGAGGGCTAGGGGTGATCAGGTTCGGTATAGGGAGGAGAAAGGACATGATGCGCGTGATGATATTAGGAAGCTTCAGGATATGGAGCTCTTGTATGCGACTCGGAGACAGAGAAAGGGGATTGATGAGTTGATGACGATATCGAAACCGGGCTCTAAGAATACGGCAAGGCAGAGCACACCAGAGTATGAAGAGATGCGGGAAAAGATTGTCTCGAGGGGTAGACCTAGATTACTAAAGGAGATGCCCGACTGGGCACAACAACACGTTTGTACACCATTCTGTACCTACCCACCACCCCACCATCGTCTACTAACCTGCCTCAGAACAAATACTCCTGCTGCCGCCCTACCCCCCTCATCTCCCCCAACCCCGAATTCATCTCCCTCCTAAACACTATAAAGCTCTCACGAGTCCTCACCTCTGATGGCGTCGGCATCCGCGCCTACTCCACCACAATCGCTACTATCCAAGCCTACCCATACCCGTTAATTTCCCCCTCGGAGGTCTCTCTCCTCCCCGGCTGCGACGGGAAATCCTCCGCTCTTTTCCAGGAGTACATAACCTCCCCGGACCACAGCTTAGCCGCCGTCCGGGAACTGGAAAAGTCACCCTCCTTCAACACCCTTAAACTGTTCTCCTCGATCTGGGGCGTTGGTCCGGCCGGCGCTCGAGAGTTCTTCTACGATAAAGGATGGAAGACACTGGAGGACATAGTGGAACACGGGTGGGGCCAACTTACCCGCGCGCAGCAAATTGGAGTCAAGTATTTCGACGAATTTCAGAGTCCGATATCAAGGAACGAAGCGAGGGAGATTGCCGCGGTCGTTGGAAAGGCTGCTAGCAAGCTTCGGGCGGGAATGGATTATACCATCGTCGGCGGATACCGCCGCGGCAAGATGGAGATCCACGACGTGGACATTCTTTTGTCACATACAACGCACAGCATGACTATCGGCGGCGTCGTGAAAGAGCTCGTTTCAGAACTCGAACTAAGTGGGCATATAACGCACACCCTACACCTCGGCCGGGAGCTCAATAACACAACAACCGTGAACGCTCACCGCTACGGCTTCGATTCTCTGGAGAAAGCCCTCGTTGTATTCCTCGCGCCAACCTCTGGCCTGCACCGCCGAGTAGACATAATTCTCGCCCCGCCTGTAAGTGTTGGCTCCGCGCTTCTGGGTTGGACCGGCGGGACAACGTTTGAGCGGGATCTGAGGCTTTGGTGCGATAAAGAGCATGGGTGGAAGTTCACTAGTGAAGGTGTGTTTGAGAGGGTTACTGGGAGGAGAGTCACGGGGATTGATGGAACGTGGAGGGTTGGTGAGAAGATGGTTGAGGCGGAGAGGAGGGTTGTGGAGGGGGTCGGATTGAGGTGGCTGGAGCCCTGCGAGAGGTGTACTGGGTGATATTATGTTATATTATGCATACTGCATAGCTTGCGGGGGTCATTGCTGGATTTTTTTAAGATTTTTTGTTTTTCAAGGTGCTTGTTGATATATGAACAGTAGCGGGGAAGCGTTGCTGGGATATTTGATGAGAGGTTTTGTTTCATTTCCAAAGATGATATCAGCTGCTATTATATCTTACATTGTGCTTCATCTCTTTTATTTATTTTTTCTCGTCTTTAGATAACAAAACAACTATGATCGCTATACAGTACGAGTACAATCCAATCCAATGCAAACACTATAACCTCCCCGCCACAAGCCACTGGCCAGAAAACGTGACCGAGTGATTATTCATGAGAGGCACGCCAATCCTCTCCCCGGTAAAGTTAGCTCTCGTCAATAAAACTGTGACAGGCAGATCAACCCATTTCAACCGGAGAGCTTCTATTACATGCAGGCGCTGGGTAAAAACCTATGTCACTGAAAATTTGGAATTATTTCGTATGATGGGTGATGTATGTACCGTACTTTAGCCCAGCTGTTGTGTTTGCAGTGGCTAACGTACCGTACTGCCGGTGGTATAGTACAGTGCAGGTAGCCTGTGGAAGATCTTGGCGCCCCCCCGATTTTCCACTCGGGGTGTTTTACTTTACAGTATAATAGTTATGGTATTTATCAATAAATAAAAATTTAATATAGGATATTCATAGGGAATTTATCTTTTGAAAGTTCTTTTTGTGTTAAAAAATCTTGTTGGGAATGGGTACGGTAAGGGATGTTTGGTGGTGCTTTGGGTTTTGTACTAGAGGGTATCATAGCACGGAAGATATTTACATTAAATTTTGGGGGATTTCGGGTGTGGTATAACGGGAATACAGTAGTAGATTTTGGGTAATGGGACTTGGGAGCGTGATAAGGGTTGCGATCGAATTTTATGGAAAGGTCCTGGGATCGGGGAGAGTTACTGCTCTTTACTAGGTACAGCTTGTTGGCTGGGCCCATGAAGTGCAGTATGATACTTTGGGGTAAGATAGAAAGAATATGGAGGTGTCACTTCCACCTGTTAGTTGGACATACAGCCTTGTTGATTTGCGGTCGACTTAGGGTACTGTACCGTATATAGGTTTCGAACCCTGCACTAGTGGTGTTGGAGTTTCTCTCAGTATGATATGAAGGGCTTACCGTACTTGCATTTTGTCCGTGATATCATGCGGAGCTCTCACCCGCTCTCACACCCCTAGAATGGTGAAATGCGGCACAGAGAAGAAATTGAATTGTGTAGACTACCGTATTATTAGACTGTTATTGAACCATTAGGGAGGCGTCAGTCGCTCCCGCCCCACCCCGCCAGGTCCGGGGAAGAATATCGTATAATGCATAATGTCAAATAACTGGTCTACTAGTACTGTACAGGTAAGTAAGGTACGTACCGGCAGCGATACTCGCAGAGCCTGAACTTGACACAACTTCCTCAGGTAAATTCTTTTCTAAACTTCCTTCTTTAGGGGATTGGCCTTTCGGCCATCACAAGAGACACCCATTTAATCAAGTTACCCATGCCATTCTCGCAGCTAAAAACCTGAGCATTGAGTTACTGGCGCAATTAGGTTGGTTAAGCATGGTTGGCTTGTTTAAATGCTTACTACTGATACCACGTCACACACGCGCCCTCCGATCAATCCCAACGCAGAAACCCAAGCAATCCCTCCAATGGTAGGGGCACTACCGGTAGTATTACAAGCAGACGGGCATCACCCGCTCTTCCACCACTTCCAACGTGCCCCTTCGGATAGGAGTGCTGGTGGGATCAAGGATCTAATATGTCCACACAACTGCGATAAAACGCCCTCTAATGGAGTAAAGCAGAGAATGATGGCTTTTTTCTTTCCATAACAAAGTTCGCTTCAAGGCCTAGGACAGACTGGTATTGGATTTCGCTAGCAGTGGTGCTAGTCTCCGAGTATGAGAGCTTAAATGGTGGGATGGTTGCCATGGCATTCTGGTTCTGTGGGGCTTTAGACCCTTGTTGCTATTTACCCTAATCTGAAGGGCGTTCTCAATACCGTATGTCCGCCGCATTGTTGATACCCTTAACTTACACACCATTTTCTCCAACCCTCCGAGTGCAGCACACTAGCCAGCCGAAAAAGAAAGTTATAAAAATAAAATAAAAACACACCACAGACCTTCGGTCCTATCATGAATAACTCTCTAAATGATGACTCCGACACCAGGTGACTCTGACACGCTGGATATCGGTCGGTTGCAAGGCCTACTTTGCGTACGTGTTTATCTTTACTCTCCCGCTCACCACATCGCCCAACAAAGCGAGGTGCTTGCCTTCCTTACAGGAGCTTGACTCTAACAATGTTGCAGAAAGACCATGATGATGATGATTCCTCTTCCATTCCAACTACCCAGGTGCTCAGTTCTTCTCCAGCACCAGCGCAGTTGCCACGGGGGCTAGTAGATACGCCGGAGGTAGGAGGAGGCGAAGGGAAGTTCTCGCTGACTGATACGCCTTTCCGAACGAGTGGGAATACGACGTTTAGTCATGATCGCACGGGGAATTTACGATTGGATCTCGGGTATTCTCAGATAGACCTCGGGGAGACGCAGGTTGATGGGCCGGAGATATTTGGAGACTATGGGGAGGAGGGGGAGGAGGAGGAGGAAGAGGAGGAAGAGGTAGAAAGGGCGCAAGTTCTTGTTGCCAATAGTCCTGAGCCAATGGCGATGACGAATGCGAAACGTGACGATTATAGGGAGGAAGAAGAAGAAGGGGAAACACAGTTGGATGATGACCCGGATTTAAGAACTACTTATTTTCCAGAGAATAGCAGGTTCGATACTCCTCGACATCCAAATAGTAATAACTCCTCGTCGTCACCTGTTAAGAAGACCACACCTACTCCGGGACCTGGATACAATCCGCTCGCGCATGTCGGGTTTGGAGCTCGTGGCGAGGCAGTTGGAGCAAGTGGAGGGCGGGGAGGGAGGTTGCATACTGGATTGAGCATGTCGCAGATGTTTGAAACTACTTCTTCTCCTGTGAGGCCGCCGACCGGTGGAGCGTCACTTCCGCCAACACCATCAAAAGCGCAATTGGAGAAGGTCATGGCGGATTCCATGTCTAGATTGTCATCCTACTCGGCACGCCCTCGGGATCGACCTTCCCATCTGCAGCAGCAAGTAACGGCTACGGTCAGGGAATCAAGGTCGTCAAAGGGCCAACCAAGCTCCACAGAGGTTTATGTGTCTATGCAAGAATCACAGGAGGCAAGGGAGGAGAATGCCAGGAAGAGACGTGCGAGAATGGGCCAGGCGACCGGGAGGAAAGGGGACGGAGGAGGGGGGTCTAGTTCTCCTCTTGTGCTCAATTCGTCGTTACCGATGACCCAGAGACATACGCAGCCTGATTCAGAGAAGGAGAAGGGGGATGAGTCTGATGATGGCATGATTTCTCCCGAAGATGTGAGGAAGAGGAAGGTTGCTGTAGCACGCAAGAAGGGAATTGAGGAAGTCAAGAGGGTAGCGTCGTTGACTAAGATTTCGAAGGGTAGTTTTCTGGAGAGGCGGCCCAAGTCCCGGGAGGAGCCACCGGGGAAGACGGGCAAGAGGCGGGCAGAGGTACTTGTCAAAGAGCGGGAGCTCCGGGAGGGTTCCCCCACAGACCCTGATGACGAAACGGGTGATGAAGAAGAGGGGATAGTGCCGCCATTACCACAGAATAGTAGAAGGAGGAGCATGAGCCCTGAACAAGGCCCACGCTTGCCAATGGGATCTAGGGGATCCTCGGTGCCTCCCAAGTCTACCGGGTTACCACCTGACACTCTTATCGCGGCAACTTCCTCACCAAAAGAGCCGTTAGATCTTCCTACGCCAGCTGTACTGCAGACCCAACCGGATCCTATATCCGATTGGGAGAGCATCCATAACGTAGAGCCATTGCGAGCGGTCAGACGAACAAAGTCTACCGCTTCAGTTACTTCTCAACAACCCCCCGCAAATATGCCTCCCCTCCGCCATTACAGAATACTCCCTTCAACCATTGCAGATTCTCAACCGCCTATCCCGAGCGGAAGTAGCATGGTCAAAACCTCGCTGAAAAGTCTCCCGCCCTTTAACATTCCGTCGCCGGACACTGCACCGGAAAAGTGGGGTGTTGCTACAAAATCTGGACCAGAATTGGTGCCGGAAACATCCAACCTCGAAGAACCTAGTAGCGGGTTGCCATTGCCTACGAGTAGTTTAACTCCCCTCCCTTCTACGCTTTCAAGCCCAGCCTTCGGCGTCCAACAAAGCTCCCCGCCTGCCGCCTTAAAGACACCATTTCCATCACGAGCCAGTGACTTGAGGAGAATGAAGCAAGGCGCTACGACGATCCCGGAGACCAGTCCATGGGATCGAGACGGTATGTTATCTCCTATGCCACCAAATGCCTCACAATCTGCGCCACCGGATAATTTCGGCTTTCGTGCTTCCCGGGAGAAGGTGAGGAAGTCTATGCAAGAATCTCCAGTTCGAGGGAAGCGGAAGAGGAATTCGAGTGAGAGACAGGCACAGAGTGTGGATTGGGGGAACGACGTTATACCCAATTCTCCACCGGAGGGTAGTAAAAGTCTTGGTAGTACGGCCATGAAGAGCTTTGCAGCATTAGAGAATAGCAGCTCGTTACTTAGTAGTCGGCCTGAACCAGATGATATCGACATGGCTGGTTTAGTGGCGGGCATCGGTGGTGATGCCGCCCCGAACCTGGCACTAGTACGAGGAGAATCTGTGGTGGAACCTCCACCGCCTAAGAGGACTCGGGCTTCCATAGGTGGAGATGACGAAGTCACTCCTAAAGCCTCAGAGTCTAAGCGGAAGAAAACTGCTGGCGGCGCTAAAGAAAAGTCACTATCTGCGAAGTCTACTAAGTCTGCTGCTACAACAATGACGAAGATAGGCAAGGCACGGCGGAAGTCTACTGGGAGGGGATCAAATAGTAAACCGCGTCTAACAGCGAGGAACACTAGGTCTTCGACTTCCCTAAGAGGTTCTGCGGTGGGAGCAGCGATGGACTCACCAACACCGATGGCCGCACCGGAATCAGAGGACGAGCTTGAGAGTAATAATCCTGCGTTTTCGGTTGCTGGGTTTGTAGCACCAATAGTAGACCCGAGTGTGGTTTCGCCAGAAAGGGTGTTTGCCCTGTTTAAAGATATCAAGATGTGCTATCACCCCGCGACAGTGTTAAGCACTGATTCGAAAGGTTCTATCAAAGTAGTATTTGATGATGGCACTGAGGATGTTCTTGATAAGGAAGTTCGAAGCCTAGATCTTCGAATTGGGGACATGGTAAAAGTGGACCAACCATTAATGAAGAAAGCTATCTGGATCATTGTAGGCCTGGATAAGCCCGCTGGAGAGCCCGATATATACGAGCACGTCGGTGGCCGGAGTCTCACGGATATACGAGGTCACGCAATAGTCACAGTCAAGCCTAGGATCACACCGGCTTCAGCTGACATGACCGAGGACGAAGCTATCGAAATCCCTTTGACAAAAATCTACCTAAACCGAACACTTTGGGCGCAATTCTCCAAACGCCCATATAAAGACATACCCCACCGCAGCCGAATCCTCCTACCAAGAATCGCGACACCATCTGCCGCTGATCTCACCGCCGATGGAGCCAACCAAACAATTACCACCACTCCAAACACCCCATCCCGGAACCGCCGGACAACCCCTATCACCACAACCTCTGCCAAATCGACCGGTGGCCTATTCTTCAACATGCTCTTCGCTCTAAGTTTCGGCGAGAACGAGTCTGAGAAACGCACCGTCTCGCATAGAATCACCAGCAACGGTGGTCGCCTCGTAGACAACGACTTCGAAGACCTCTTCCACCAAGAAGCCCCCACTGCTGCTGGTCGTGGCCTAACTCCAAGAGCAGAATCGGCATATATTGGCTTCACCTGCGTGATAGCGAACAAGCACTCACGCCGCGTAAAGTTCTTACAGGCCCTCGCCCTGGGAGTCCCATGTCTTGCGCCCAGGTGGGTCGAGGACTGCGCTAGGGAGCGGCAATTACTAGACTGGGATACCTATCTATTGCCCGCTGGCGAGAGTGCATACCTTGCTGGCGCGGTCAGGTCTAGAGTTATGGAGTATGTGCCTGCCCGGGAGGCGAAGCTCTTGAGCATGGTGGGGGCGAGGAGGAGGTTGTTACCTGGCGGGCTTGTGGTTGTGGTTATGGGGAAGGGGGGTGCGGGGGTTGGGCGGTGGGTTTGTATCCCCCTTTTATCTATTCTCTTCTTTCGTGCTTTCTCTCGTTTGAAGATATGTGAGTGCTGACCGATTGTGTGATGTCATGTAGAAGCCGTATTTATTCCTCGCGTACGCCATGGGTGCGGGAAAAGTCTTTGCCGTGCAGACCGTGGAAGCTGCTCTTGATGCACTCTCCCGTAAACAGGATGACGGACTCGATAAAGAGGAGGCGGAGGTGCAGGAAGAGGAAGCGGGGGATGGCGGGAGGTGCAGGTTTGTATATGTCGATGCGAAAGACAGGAAGCGTGCCGAGAAGTTACTACTCCGCGCCGGAAGAAATGTTAGGGTTGTCGATGACGAGTGGGTTATTCAGAGTTTGATCTTGGGAAAGTTAATTGCTGAGGAGTAGACAATTTTTAAGTTGAGTTAGGCGGTTGATTATACATATATATATATCCCCTGGCATGGCATGGTATGGACGGCGTTTGTGTGCGTGTAATGTACGATTCATGTATGATATCTATGAGAAGCTATATAATGTTTTGGGAGTCCTTGATTGTTATTATTATATTATAATATATATGTATCTAAAGTATAACAATTACTGTAGGAGCTTTTAATTTACGGTTTTAGTTGATATGATTAGTTACAGTATGGGTTATTAGATACCCCCGGTCAAGTGAAGAAACGTATCCTACAGCACGCCTCTGAGTGAGCAATCGAAGTTAAAGCACGTTAGCAAACCTATCTAACATCGTAGTCTAGGGCCACCCGCCTCGGGGTGCAACTTGTGCATAGCGAACAAATCTATTATAGAATTGCGGGGAAGACCGGGCAGAAGCGAAGATATATTATGTACGGCATGATAGGTGGTGTGGGAAAGAGTTGGATTGGAGGCGCAACGACTAATGGAAATACCTCCTAATAGCTATTTCTACAGCATCGGCCATCGGTTCCTGGTGGTAGGCGGAGGGGGGGCATGGCTGAGGCTAGCCGAGTGACCATCTGTGAAGGGAACAATCCTGGAGAGGGCTTTAATTAGTGTAAGCGACTGGGTGTAACGGACATGGCGAGCATATCGTACATGTGTGACCTGTATCGGTGGTGAATTTGTGCAGGCCCTGGGGCTGTGGTGAGGGTGATCTATTCTTGGGCCAGTGGGGTAGGAGGTTTAGTCTTCGAGGCATGTCGGCATGGGACTCTGGTGGGGTATAGTTTTTTGTTAGAGACTATTGAAGGCCTTACCAATTGGGGTGCGCTGGGGATGGCTAGTGGGATTTCCTAGTGGGGGTGCTTTTGGGGAGGGTACTTTTATAACCCTGGGGGGAAATGGGATGCCTTTGCTTCTTAAATACTCTGGAAGGAATATCCTGGAAATCTTACAATTTGTAACGAGATTGCGGGGGGGGCTTTTGCATATTTAGTCTAAGGGATTTTTGTTACATGTCCACCTAGGCGTGTTATGATATGAGTACCGCACTATACATCCTGTTTACTCCCTTTGACTTGGTAATACGAGCTGGAGCACTTATGGCACCTGACTTGATATCATAGTCGAACGCAATTCCCTGAACAAAATTATAATAAGTTATGAATTTGGCATCATTGCACTTACCTGAAATACACCTATCGATCTTGGCATGCCGGACGACCTTCAGCTGTACTTATAGTACTTCTGTAACCTACAACTCTCTCCAAATCCTATCTTTCGTATATACAGCCAAACCCACTTTTTTTTCCTACTAGGTATGATATATTCCGGCTATTATTGTCGCTTTCTGCACCAAGACGCCCTACTATTGGTTATTAATAACGCCTACGACTTCCCTCCTTTTAAGGATGTGTCTATTCCTGCGATGCGCTGAATATCTAATAAATACCGTAACATCGCCCTCCTCAACCTTCGGGGAAAAATCCAAAGATAGCAGTATGTATAAGTATCAGTTCCTGCGATGATATGATGTGAAAATACCTAGCTGGCGCAGTGGTTAACACGTCAAGAAACAGTTAACCTCCTGTTGCAATTAGCAGGAGCCCAGGAGTTCGATTCCCCCTCAGAGATGAGTTATTATCGAACAATCCGTCACGTAGGGTATATAATTAGGAGATCTAAGGAATCCTATGTACCCTACAGGAACTGGGAGACTGAAGACCTTAAGCCTTCCTTAATAGGGCTGGCTATAGCGCAAATCAGACCTGCTGCGAGGTGGTAGAATCCGATTCTAGGCCTCGCTCCTAAGAGTGAGGACTGCGATCGGCGGGGGGAGCGGGACGAAAAAATGAAGGCCTTTTTTTAAAAAAAAAAAAGTTGATTTGCTTCCTTTGATTTGGGGAAAAAAGCAAGTGCACATCTTGAATGCTATATATACTCTCTGGTATACAGTAGTGTACTGTGCCTTAATGTCAAGCTTCTATTACTCGCGTGGGGTTTATGTTTAGTTCTCATAGTGGGGAGAGACAACAATGCTACGCGATCACGACTGGTAATGTCGTATGGTTACTACGATATGACAGTTGTGGTGAAAATGAATCATCATATACTTTAGTTCCAGTAATATATCTGCCCCCTACTCACTCACTCACTCACTTACTCACTCACTATCTTACAATTTCGCCCCGCTCAAATTCATAGGGGCAATCATAAAATCCGATGCAAGGTTGAAAGGAAGAAGAGAACAAAACAAGAAGAAAAAAAAGAAAATCCCCTGTACAGAAAAAAAAAAGTAATAAAGTGACCCACCCGTCCCTTCCACCTTTCCGTCCATACGTTGAAAGAAAAGCCGGTAAAGTAATTCAAATCAAATCCAACGAGAGAATAAAGAAACCCATAACCCCCCTAGTAAGGTCATATCAATTTCCAATAATCCCATCCTTCTCCCCTGCGCCTCCCTTCTCCCCTGCGCCTCCTCCACCCCCTCTCTCGCCCCCCCTAACGCTACTATCTCTCTCCAACTTCTCAAAATGCTTCCTCGCAACCGCAATATTCATCAGAGTTGTCGCGCTCTCCGCGGCACCCGCCGGCATAACCACAAGAATATATGTGTTCGGTGTAAGCACGTCGATAAACGCCGAGAATCCAGCGGCTCTAAGTTCAAACGCAGTAAAATTACTCGCCATCTTAGAACAACTTTGCTTAAACTGCTTGACGATATTCGATATCTTTTCGAACCTATCGGGATAAGGGTTGGGAGTTGGCGCGCGGGTGACATGTGAGATTACCAGGAATGTCGTACGCTCGAAGAGGATCACTTCCTCTGCATCGGCGATGGAGGCGAAGCGGTGGAGGTGCGTTTCCAACTGCGGGAGATTCGGGATGAGGGTGTAGACTATGCCAGCCCAAGCTTTGTAGAGCGTTTCGTCCCAGATACTCGTTTGAAAACAGGTAATTGCTAATCCTAAACTCCTAGATACAAGGACATCGCGACGCTCATTGAATAACCTCTCTCGCAACTCTGTCTGTACAAGGTCCATCTTATGTATCAGGCAGAATATCCTAGCATTGCTCGAATTGTCCCTCAACGCCTCAATGCACGATGAATAGGTAATCAAGTCTCGATCGAACTCGCGGGACTCAATGTCGAATACGTATATCAGGACTTCGACATTGCGGAATATATGGTCGCGCTGAGTGGCGAGGTAGTTTTCCATGAAGGCATCTTGGCCACCGCAGTCCCAGAGGTTTAGCGTCAAATTTCCGAGGAATCGGACGTGTGAGTGCTCGACGTCAATTGTAGCCCCTAGACGGCGGGTATCCTTTGCGACGTAGTTACTAAATACGATGCTGCGCATGGAGGATTTACCGGAGCCAGATTTGCCCATTAGGAGGACTTTTTTTTTGCGGCCTTTTCTTTCTTCCATTTTTGTAAGGTAGACGGGAGGAGGAGGGTGTCTGCGGGGTGATGTGAGGAAGGCGCGTGGGTTTGTTTGTTACCGTTTTTTTCTGCTTTTCAAAGAGGGGTGAGGATGAGTTTTCTGTCCAACTATGCTGATGCTTGATGGCGTTTCCGGCCCCGGTGATATCGGCAATTCTGGGTAGATGGATGAGCAATGCTCACAGTGCTGCTGGTATGCGGGGGTCGTGGAGCTTCGCGGTAGTTGCTGTGGTTAGGGTTGGAGAACATGTGGTGGTCTTGCCGATCGGTTGCCGGGTGAGGGTGCTGCCACGGGAATTAGCCAAGCATCCCGACGCCAAACAGTTACGATAGGATAGGCTAAGCCCTCCCAGGTTATGGTGCTAAGTGGGATCAGACATCACAAAATCTCCGCCCTTGACCTCTACCAAAGCCTGCCCCAAATTAACCATGAAACTCATTTTCACCACTAAGCGTCCGTTTGCCTGTAGGCGGCCGTCTAGCAGCTGGAGACGGAGCCGAGCGTCAAGGAAGGCTAAATGGTTGGAGGCGTGTAGAGAAAATAGATGGGTTAGTGTTTACCTAACGTAGCAACTAGTGTATAGTCTAGTGTAAAAATTTGGTCGGCCAAGTTAGTAGCGACAAGAAAGTTACCGGACAATGCCAGAATTAGATCTGCCAGCTGCAGCAACCAAAGAAGATTCTAGTATGATTGCAATAGCATTATAGTAGCATTGTAACCTAACCCATCCCCCACCCCAGCCAATACTACAACAACTTAAGATGACTACCAGAAACCTGTAGTGAAAAATATTTATACTAGTGCCCGGTTACTTTCTTCTCGGGACTACGCATACACTACTTACTCTAAGAGTGCTTGGGGGGGAGAAAAAGGGAGGGTTCTCCCGGACAATCTAGTTTGGGCATAATGGCTGGGCAGTCACGGGCCAAGGGAGCAAGAAATAGTTGACCACCTTTGCCCAACATAATAAGTGTATGGCCTCAACTGGTGACGACAAGAGTGCTTTTTGAAGAAAAGAAAAAGATCAGAGGGTAGTGGTAAAGGTCAGGGTATTATAGTGATGCGGATGCTAGTGGCAGTAGTGGTAGGAGCGGCAAGGATCTATGAGATAGCGATATGCGATAGTGTGGAGATTGTCGAATATGAGGATGGGAGGGGGCAGAGGATGAAGAGCGGGAGGGTCTGGTATGTGTCGAAAGTTACCACCTCCCACTCGGAGTTTTAGGTGAATCACCGGTTATCCAATCTACGTTCACTCGTTCCATTTGTTTATAATTTGTTTCCCGCACTTTTTCCGATCCCATGTCTTGCAAGCTAGGTTGTGCCGTAGACAATATATGGTCTACAGGGCGAGCACAGGCTCGTTTCTGGTTACTGCGACATCGAAAACATGAGAATCTGAAGGCGATTAAAATATATACATTCTTCCTGTCTTAGGTACACTTACGATGTGTCCTAGCTTTAACCTGATCTAGTAAAGATCTCTACTCCAAGAATCTGGTTAGCCTTTAACACCTCGAAAGGTCTTTAAGGTAGAGCTTCAACCAATCAGCGTAGTGTTTCTTTCTTCTTTTTGTTTAGTCAGTTAACCGCTATAATGCACTTATGTGGAGTATACACAAGGCTAAGAATGCCTTTTGGTAACATACGGGGATGTCTAGAGAGGATCATAAGTGGGTGGTTCTATCTGGGTTTCTTCTCACTGATTTCCTGTCTTTTGCTATGCTGACTACCTGTGCCTCTTGAATACGGGTTTAACTATTATCGGCCTTGCTATTGCTGTAGTGGTTGGTCCCTCAGCACTTGAGCCATTAAGACTAATATTAGAACAAGCTCTTTTAGGGAATTAACCCAGAAAAGAGATTGATCAACTATATACTGTATTACTTTCGTGAGGTCTATCTTTTCACTCTCTTCACCAATGGCTTGGTGAGATATAGATAAGGTCGGATTATCATAGCCTCCCACTGGCACCGTAGTTTAGCTCACGAAGTTGGCGAAAAGTACCTGAAAACAGAGATTAAAGAAATATATGGCGAAAAATCTGTGCGTATCTGGGCGCCCAGGCAAAACACCCTCCCATTTTCGGGTATCTCTAGCATGTAACTAGTAAAATACTCCGGTCTGGCTTCGGCTGAGTTCAATCTCCAGGACGATATTTTATGCTATTGTCAGTCTTACTGAATCTCCTTGTCACGATGCGACTAGACGGCTTATCCCTTAGTCTGTCGGGTGCTGCGCCCAAGAAATCTGGTTAAGGGGATTTCAAATCCGGCCAAGAAAATAACGGGATCTGGGAAGTGTCCTTCCTTAACTGGAAATAAATTACTAGGGTCACAAACTGAGACTTGTTACCACCGATTTCTTGGGCGCTCTGATAGACTAAGGGATAGATGTGAATACCGCAATTGTATGCGGTATTTAGGCACTGTTGGCTCTCGCTTATCTTATCATAAGTTTCAGCTCTTTATATCATATAATACAGGTTGAAGATGTGGCTGTTAGTCAGTAAGTAAGTATCAGGGCTAGGGTTGGGAGCCTTCAAGGAACCTGTCTGGTTCAAAAAAAATGTTAGCCTAACGTAAGCTCCTAGCCCCAACGAGCCACCCATAGAAATACACACCTCAATATCGCTTATCTAGAAATGCACGCGAGAAAAACATAGGCCCGAAGATAAGTAGGCCGGATCCTGGGCCACAATAGCTGATCCAAAAAAAAGGCTATCATTCAAGGCTGTATCTGACATGGGGCTAACTTACCATCACAGCCTCCACCTGCCCTAAGTTTATCGAAACCCCAGGTTTTCGCGATGCTTACTAGAAATGATGGATGAGTACTAACCAGCCATCCTTGGCAGTGTAGGTATTGCCTTGTAGTTTCGACAATAGCATCACCATGATTGACTCGAGGGTTTGAGTACTGTGCAGAGAGATGAGCGACATAAATACTCTCCAAGATCCCACGATCTGGAAAAAACCATCCTCTCGGACATCTCCCAACAGCACTACAAAGCCACATTACCATCCTTACAATCTTCTCAATCTTCTCAATCTTCTAATTCTCACAATCCCCTCCATCTTCCACTTCTCATACCAGCTTCCCAATCTAAAAATCAAACCAAACCAAACATCAAAATGAAGTCTGCTATCTTCTCTTCC
>Ga0307507_10005025_pt1 | contig 22351 bp, 16 predicted proteins | sample 7_EM_MG_FD_207223 | JGI IMG/M metagenome (GOLD analysis project Ga0307507, IMG submission 207223) | Populus trichocarpa ectomycorrhiza microbial communities from riparian zone in the Pacific Northwest, United States - 7_EM | ecosystem: Host-associated > Plants > Roots > Unclassified | place... | reverse complement strand
ATCGGGCAACTGCTGGCGGCCGTGAGGGTGCCGGACGCGGAGGGCGGCAACAAGCGGGACCGGCTGGCCGGGGCGCTGCTGGCGCAGCAGGCCCGCCAGCAGGTGTCGAACTGCGTGATCGCGTTCATCACCGCGGCGATGGCCCCGGTGCGCTACGCGCAGCAGCCGCAGGCGTTCTCGCGCCGGCAGGACGACCTCAACGAGGTCCTCGTCCATGTCGGACTGCGGGTCAACGACGAGGAAGAAACTTGCCACGGGGCCGGCGGCGGCCACCCTCGACGAGGCCGCACGGCACGCCGGTTCACTGCGGTCCGAGCTGCGCCGCCGCGCCACGCATCCCGAGGTGCTGCGCTACTGCACGCTGGAGATCCTGGCCAAGAACGCCTTCCACGCCGGGCTGGAGGCGGTCAAGTCAGTGGCCGACCGGCTGCGGACTCTCACCGGCGAGCACCTGGACGGGGCCCGGCTGGTCGACGCGGTGCTCATGCCCGGCCGGGGCACCGCCCGGGTCGCCGTCAACGCGAACGTCACCGGGCCGGAGCTGGATGAGCAGAAGGGGCTGGCGGCCCTGGTCAAGGGCCTGTTCAGCATGTACCGCAACCCGGCCGCGCACGAGCCGCGGCTTCACCGCACGGTCACCGACGAGGAGTTGCTGGAACTGCTGACCACGTTGTCGATGGTGCACCGGCGCCTCGACGGCGCGCACGTGACGCCCTGACGGGTCAGTCGTGGTGCCACCAGGCCACGTCCGGTGAACTCGTGTGGCCGCAGGCGTTGTCGGGCCGACGGGGCACAAGGCAGGCGGACAGGTGGAGAGCGGTGACGGCCCCTCACACAGCAATGTCACCCCTCCTGATGACGCTCGAAGGCTGCGGTCACTGTGGCGTCCTGGTCGGGGCGCAGTGTGCAAGTAGGAGGGGTGCCGCTGGCAGTGTCACTGGAGGTCTCACTGGGGCAGTCACCCGACCACCGGGTGAGGGAGTAATTGGGGTCTGCGATGGACGCGGTCAGTTCACGTCCGTTCGCCCGGACCGGCAAGGTGACGCATGCCTCCGGTACGGCTGTGGATTTCTCACAGACCGGGGCGCCCTTCCCGTCGACGACTGTGACCGTCTGCTCGCCTTCGCCGGTGAAGAGGACGGTGAGGTAGGCGAATCCGGTGCCGGTGAGCTTGGCCGTGGCGGTGTTCGTGCCTGAGGTGATGGTGAGTTCGCTGCTCGCGGGGCCTATCTGGCTCGGTGAGAATTCGACGGACACCGTGCAGAAGGCATGGGCCGCCAGCTGGTTTGGGCAGGTACTACCCGCACGCGAGAAACCGGTGTCGCTGGGTATGTCCGTGGAGTCGAGGCCGATGGCCTGATCGTTGGGGTTGGTGACGGTGAAGTCCACCACCCGGGCCTTCGAGCCTGGATTGATGTGAACCTCCTCGAAGCCCTGCACGGACGGGGTGATGACAGGGTCGGCAAGTGTGGTGGTCGTCCCGCCGGACGTGCCGGTCGTGGTTCCGTCGGTCGTCGTCTTGCCGGAGCTGGAGGTCACCGGTGGCGTTGTGGGAGGAGTGCCGCCATGGTCGTCATCGGAGGCCCGGACGAGCACCGCGCCGATCGCAATCACGGCGATCACCGCGGTAACGGCAGTGATCACACGCCGCCGGGCATCCCCCGGCCGGGACGGGGGCGGGGCCGGGAGCGCTGCCGGTTCCAGCAGGGCCAGGTTGGCCGCGGTGACCGCCGCGCCCGCCGTGTCTCCGAGCTGTGTACGGAGGTCGAGGGCCCGGCGCAGGAGGCGTCGGGCATGGTCCGTGCGGTCGTTCAGGAAGTGCTGGACGCCCTGCTGGTGAGTGAAGTACGCCTCGGACACGGTGTCCCCGGCGGCCTGAGCGGCCGTGATGCCCTGCGCGAGGGTGTGCTGCCAGGCCTGCCAGTGCCCCTGCACGAACAGCACCCGCTCCACGACGGCCGCCAACCGGACGACCGCCTGCCACTGGCGCTGCTCGGCCGCGATGCCGAGCAGGCTCAGCGCCGCGTCGACGGCCCCGCGCGCCTCCTCGCCGGTCGGGTCGCCGGACGCCAGCCACGCGCCCAGCGAGCGCACCGCCGAGGCGAGCCCGATGGAGCGGTACAGGATCTGCCGGTAGGGCTCGGCCTTGCAGACCGGCAACCCGAAGCGGTCCTCGCCCTGTTCGCCCTGTTCGGCCAGGCCCCGCGCGAACAGCGACTCCCAGGTCTCGCTGACGTACGCGATGTCGGCCATCTGCGACAGCACGGCGCCGGGCAGCAGCGCACCCCCGACCAGCGTGAGCACCGCCAGCGCCCGCTTGGCCTGGGGACCGACGGCCGAGATGGACAGCTCGTCCAGGACGCCCGGGTCGGACTCGGCGCGGCGGGCGAGATCGGCGAAGGTGCGGCCGTCCAGCCGTACCAGTGCGGTCGCTTGCCGCAGATGCAGCGGCTGCCCGCCGACGGCGGTCACCAGTCGCCGTACAGCGGCCAGTTCGGCGTCCGGGATGACACGGCCCGCGCCGCACCTCAGCAGGTCGACTGCGGCCGCTTCCGGCAAGGGCGGCAGCGCCGTGGAAGTTCCCAGCGCGCCGAGCACCGGGGTGGCGGCGCTGATCACGAGGGTGCAGCGGTGCAACGCGCGCCGCAGATAGGTCAGTTGTTCCGAATCGTAGGAGACGTCGTCGAGTGCGAGGACTCCTGTAGCACCCGCCCTCGATCCGGCCAGCGCCTGAGCGCACTGCTGGGCACTCAGGCGCGTACCGTCCGGGCCCGGGTAGACGTAGAACTGCCGCATCAAGTCCTGGAGCAGGTCCGATAGTGCGGTGCCGCCCACCCGCAGGTACATCCCGCCGCCGGCGGCGGCCGCGTTCTTCAGGAGGGCGGTCTTCCCCGCTCCGCAGGAGCCGGTGAATTCCACCGCTGCCTGATCGCGGGCCGCGACGCGGACCAGGGCGAGTTCGTCGTCACGGCCCCACAGGGTGGGCGGCGCGGGAGCGGCGCGGGTACGCCGCGGCGATGGCAACGCGGGTGTGCGCATGGGCAGGTGGGCGAGGCGAGCACCGTGCCGGTCCACGAGGGTGACGCTGAACTGTCCGAAAATGATGCTGTTCATTCCTTCCCCCAGGAATGAACGGGCGCCTGACTGGCGCCGGTGCGTCCACCAGAGCAGTCACCGCAACCCGTGTCAAGGAATCCCGCACACCGACGACTGCGCCCCATGCCACCACCCCACTGCCCGCGATGGTCACCAACGGAAAGGGGTTGCGGCAGTCGCCTGGGCCGCCTCATGGGCCCCGGCGAGCGCGTGGTCGTGGCGGTCAGCGAGTGTCACAGGCCATCGGGCCCTTCTGCGGGGCGAACGCCGGGGGCGGCGGTCCAGTCGACCTGAGGAGCACTCCAGTCCTCCTGCAGAATCCGGGACAGCAACTGCGCATGGCTCAGCGGGAGTTGGCTGGCGTTGCGCCTGGTGCTGGCCTTGGCGAGCCACGGGCCGATCATGACGCGCTCGCCGTCGACCTCGATCCACTCCCGGGCGCCGGGCGCGCGTTGCCAGCGCTCAACGAAGAGCTGGAGGATCTCGGCAGTCTGCGCGAAGCTGCGCCGCCGCGGTGTACCCGGTACGCCCGTCTCCAGCGGGACACGGTCGGGGGTGAGACCGATGCGGGCGAGCAGGTCGCGCTGGCCGGGATCGAGCCGGTCCCAGTCGGTGAACTGGCGGTGCAGCCAGCTGCCCGCCTTCACCCCGTGGACGACCGCGTCGCGGGACAGCGTGCTGGGGTGGGTGCCGGCTTCGAGGTGGCGTTTCAGCAGGTGGTACTTACGGTGCCAATCGGGGCCGTGCGGGAGTTTCCAGTCCGTGTCGAGGGCGGTGAGCTGGACGTCGCGGCCGGCCGTGAGGCGGCCCTTGCGGGCCAGGGCGCGCTGGTCGGCCAGGAACTGGCCGCCGGGGGCCTGGGCGGGGATGGCGAGGTGGCCGTGTTCGGCGTGGAAGGCCTCGACGGTGGCCAGGTGGCCCTGCCAGGTGGCCTCGTGGTCGTCCCAGATCATGCCGAACGCCTCGAGCTCGGCGATCCAGCTCTGGTCGAGGGCTCCGGCCAGGTGGGCGGTGCGCTGGCCGGTGATGAAACTGCCCAGCCGGTAGCCGTAGGCGTCCTCGTAGTCGGCGGGAACGCGCAGGTGGCCGTGTTCGGCGTGGTAGCGGACGGCGGCGGCGAGACCGGCGCGGCGGGGAGCGGACAGGACGGCGCCGCCGGCAGGCCACACCAGCAGGTCCAGGGCGCGGGCGATCGCCGAAGGGTCGAGGGTGTGGTCGAAGCGGAAGCGCTTGGTGATGTAGGTGTGGGAGTCGCGGGCGGGATGCTGGTTCTTGCTGCGCGGGGCGCGGGCGGCGATGGTCTGGTCGTGGTGGCGCAGGGCGGCGGTGACCAGCCAGAGCGCCTCGTAGGGGGTGCCGAGGAGGTCGGTGGGGTCGGCGCCGGGCGGGATGTAGGCGGGGACGACGAGGCTGGCCGTTTTCGTCTTGAGGGTGGGGGGTTTGCGCAGGGCGCGGCCCAGGGCCTGGACGATGCGGCGGACGCTGGCGGTGCGGTCCGCGAAGACGATGCCGTCGACGGCCGGCAGGTCGACGCCTTCGCCGAGGACCTTGGCGTTGGCCAGCACGCCGCGTTTGGCGTCGGCGAAGCGGGCCAGGATGCCGGCGCGCCGGTGGGGGCTGTGGGTGCCGTCGATGGACTGCACGCTCAGCTCCCCGGCCCAGTCGGGGCGCAGGTCCTCCGGCAGGGTGCGCAGGGTGTGGGCGAACTGGCGGGCGAAGTCGGAGGCGTCGGCGATCTGCTGGAAGTACACGAACACGTGCTTGAGGTTCTGCTCACGCATGGCCTTGAGGATGGCCAGGTGCAGGGCGGTGGTGCGGCGCGCGGTGGGCCCGGCGTCGGGGTCGGTGAGGGCGGTGCGCAGGTCGGTGTCGGTGACGGTGGGCACGACGAGCTGGTAGTCGGCCAGGACGCCGTCGTCGATGGCGTCTGCGTGGGAGTAGGTGTGCAGGCGGGGGCCGAAGATCTTCGGCTGGTCCATGGTCGCCAGCAGGGCGGGGTCGTCCCAGCCGGGGGCGGTGGAGGGGGTGCGCTTGGGCTGCGCCCTGCTGGTGGGTGCCTCGGCCAGGCGGGGGGCCTCCCACACGTAGGGGGTGGCGGTGAGGTAGAGGCGGCGCTCGGCGGGGATGCGCTCGTCGTCGTGCAGCGCTGTCCAGTTCTTGGTCCAGGTGCCCGCGGTGGCGTGGGCCTCGTCCACGACCAGCAGCCCGAACACGGGCGGGGCAAACACCGTGGAGTGCTGGGCCTCTGCGACCTTGTCCAGGGAGTCGAAGGTGAAGAAGACCGTCGCCTTGGGGTGGCGGCCCAGCCAGTAGGCCAGGTACTCCCCCGAGTTGGTGGAGACGACGTTGGCGTCGGCCAGCAGCGGGTGGGAGGCGGCGTTCATCGAGGAGACGGTGATCATCGGCTCGTCGCGGTGGTCGGCGCGGGCGGCCGCGGCCCACTGGGCGACCAGGTCCAGGCTCGGCGCCGCCACCCCCAGATGACCAATCCCGAGCGTCTCGGCTGTGCGCAGCGCGATGAGGGTCTTGCCGGTGCCGCAGGCGGACACCTCGTGGCCACGGGTGCGAGGACGCCTGAGATGGCGGACCGCGCTGTCGACGCCGTCCTGCTGGTCCGTGCGCAGGACGAAACGCGGCGGGCGGCCGTCGGGCGTGGGGCGGGCGGTCATCGCACGGGTCCTCGGCAGGCGGAGCGGCGGTCAGGGCGTTCATCCTCGCGTACCGCGGGGGGTGGTGCGGTGCGGATCTCCGCACTGCGCAGCCCGAAAGGCGCGCGCCCGCCGCCGCGCGCCCCGGGTCGCGGGACGGCAGCCCGGCGGAGCGGCGCGCGGCCCGGCCCGACGCACCCTTGGCGGGTGCGGCCCAACTCCGCCGGAACGAGAGGGGTTTGACTGTGCTGTAGCGAGGGCATCACATTCGCTGTAGTCATCTACAGCACTCAAATCATAGAAGGGCACAGCGAACTGATGCGTACTCCGCTTCCGATTGCGAACGGGATCTCGACCGACCACCCCGTCCCCGGGCTGCCGTTCGCCGACGACACGCACATCCCTCTCCACGACCCCCGAGCCACGGAGGCCATAGGCCGGGGCGCCGGGGAGGGCATGTGGGGCCGCTGGGACGACGACCGCGACGACGGGTGGCGGGCGTTCACCACCGACCCGATCCGCCACGACCTGGCCTGGTGCATCCGTCAGCACCCCGACCACGGCCGCTCGGTCCTCCTGGTCCGCGACACGGACGCCGCGAGCCTGCACACCGACTGGCACCGCGGCCCGCTGCTGTTCCGCACCGGCGGCTACTGGTGGGACGGCACCGCCTGGTACCGGCCGCTGCAGGTGTGGGACGCCGCCAGCGAGGCCTACTCCCGCCGCCCGGCCCGCTCGGCCACCACCGTCACCGCCGCCGACCTGCTCGACGACGCGGCCGACCCCTCGGCCGCGCACCTGGTGAAGGTCGCGGACATCGACACCGACGCCCCGCCGCCCGACCGGTGGGCCGACCACCTCGCCCTGTGGGCGGCCCGCCGCGCGGGCGACCGCGCCGCCCGGCCGCTCACCCAGTGCGTGGTGCGCCTGTCCGCGCCCGAGCTGGACGGCGACCAGCTCGTCGGCGTCCCCGAGTTCGCCGCCATGGCCGGCATCGCGGCCTCGACCCTGCGCGCCTACACCGCCCGCGGCGAGGCGGACGTGCCGCAGCCGCAGGCCACCGTCAGCGGCCGCAGCGCCTGGGCCCGCCCGGTCGCCGAGGACTGGACCGAGCAGCGCTCCCGTTCCTCCGACAGCGTCGCCGCGACCATGGCCGCCGGCAGCGACGACTCCCTGCCCGTCGGCGCCGCCGACGTGCGCGAGCACTACGGCCGCGTCTTCCTGTCCTACCTGTGGGAGAGCCCCGAGCGGCGCAGGCGGTGGGTCCTGCGCCAGCGCAACGAAAGCGCCGTGAAGCAGGTCGCCGACGAGCTCGCCTGGGAAGTCGCCGCCAGCCTTGAGAGGATCATCCCCGCCGACGCGCTCTCCACGACCGTCCGGCTCGCCGTCCTCGACGAGATCGCCACCGGCCTGGACCGCAGTCAGAAGCTGGACGGCGAGGCAAGCCGGACATCCTTCTTCGGCCTGCTGGCCCCCGTGGCCACGATGCTGGACTGGCTCATCCGCCACCACCCCACCACCGCCCAGCACACCGTCACCGACATCATCGGCGAGGCCGAACACCGCTTCGACGTCGACCGCGAAGTCACCGCCCGCTCCCTGCGCACCGCCCTCGCCCTCGACGGGAAACTCGGCGAAGGCGCCTACGACGAGTTCTTCGCACACGTCCTGCCCCCGGCCCGCACCACCTGACCGCCCCTGGACGTCTGTGCGAGCGCACCCCTGAGGCACGGCAGTTGTCGCCCTCGGCGTCTGCGCAGTCCTGTCGTCACCGTGCCGCGATCCTCGGAGTGAAGGAGTGCATGGCGGCACGGTGACAGGCATCGCATACGGCGTTCCAAGATTCATTGCCGATGGAGGGGTCCCCCGAAGCCGAAGAGTGAGAGCTGATGCCACCACCGGAAGGAGCCCGCCCTCCCATGGCTACCGAGCACACCCCATCTCCGCAGACGGCATCGACAGGCTCGGCGGATCCGCCGAGCACCGCCCCGTCGACCTCACACGAGTTGAGGATTTGCGGCAACGGACGGCTTTACAAGATGAGCGTCGCCTCGCTCCCGGAGCAGTACACGGGCCCCGTGCCGGAATATGACGGTCCGCCGCCCGACCTGGTCAAGGCGGTGTGGGCACGCGAAGCGGCCGCGAACGGCGACGACGACGCCATCGACGGCTTCGCTTCCCGCGTACTCGTGCTGCGGCAGGGCGGGCGGTGGCGGGAAGCGGTGTCGACTGCTCTGCTGGGTGACTGGGCGCTCCCGCTGGACACCCCGGACGGCCTTCACATCTCGGCAGTGGCCGCCCTGCGTGCGGAGTCGCTGACGATTCATCGGCAGTTGACGCCGTTGTGGCGGCGGCGGGTGAACAGGTCTCGGGTGCTGCTCCTGGACACCCCGCTGGGGGAAGGCATCACGCTGTACGACCTGGTCGTCGCAAGCCCCTGCTCACAGACACCGACCCCTGGTGCCGGGCCGGACGACGTCCGCCTGCTCTCCGTCCTTGCCGCACTGCAGCCGGCGGAACGGGCGGTCGCCCTGGCCTGGGCACACCCGGCGGTGGCCACCTGGACGGAGGCCGCTCTGGTGGCCGGCGCCACGGATCCCGTCGCCCTCGGCGAGAGGGTGCGCCGCAAACTCAAGCGCCTGGGCGAACGCCAGACGGAGCGTGCGGTGGCAGCCCGGCAGGGCGGTAACCGGTGAGCTCTCGCCGGATCGACCGGGAAGGGGATGCCGAGCGGCAGCGGGGGCTGCTGGTACGAGTGACGGTCCCGGGCGTCCCCACGTGCACCGCCGTGTTGAGCGCCGGCTTCGTGGGATCGCTGTTCGCTGGAGGCACCGCGCCGTCCGGTTCGGCCGTGGGGTGGCCACTGGTGGTCCTGGCCCTCGGGTCCATGGCCTATGACCTCGGTGTCCGGGCCCTTCGGCGCAGAGGCAACTGATCAGGCGGCGAAGCCGATGTTGGTGCAGTACTCGTACTGGCCCCACTGGGAGCCGAGGTCGACGATCTTCTCGATCCAGGCGTCGTCCAGCGCCCGGTCGTCGCCGACTGCCCACGCGTCGATGATGCGGTCCCAGTGGCGGATGTTGAGGTGGCGGTGCCCCATGACCCGCTGCAGGGGGCGGCTGACGAGGGACTGGTCGAGGGGGTGGATCTCCACGCGGGTGCCGCGGCCCTCGCGGTTGAGGCGGGACAGGAGGTGGCGGGCGACGTTGTGGCGGCGCACCGTGCGGTAGGCGTCCTCGACGGCGGCGAGGTTCTTCTTCAGGGGCCGGCGCTCGCCGTTGAGCCAGGCGTTGACGGTGTCGTCGGTGACGGTCAGGCCCGCTTCGCGGGCAGCGGTGCGGGCGTGGTCGGTGCGGGTGAGGTAGTGCAGGCGGGCGAGCAGGCCGCGTTCGGTGGTGAGGGGGGTGGTGATGTAGGTCAGGTAGGAGTCCAGCTGGCGGGCCACCAGTTCGTGGCCCTTGGTTCCTCTGGCGCGGTACTTGCCGAAGTCGACGGTGCGCTCGGGCATGCGGGGCTGCTCCTCCTCTACTCGTCGGTGTCGCCGGGGGCGGCCGGGTCGTCGGGCGGACCGCCCACAATGTAGGTGTCCTTGACCTTCACCTCGGTGACGCCGCGGCCCTCGGTGAAGACGCGGCGCCAGTCCCCGATGACGTGGAGTTCGTCGGTGCCCTGGACGCTGACGACCATCAGTCCCTCGTCGTGGGCCCTGTAGCCCTTGGTCCAGAGGTTGGCGAAGGCCTGGGAGCGGATGAGGTGCATCCAGTCGGGGCGGTTGAGCTCCCGGTTGTACGTCGATTCCCCCATCGTGGAGACGAATTTGGAGTACATGGCCTTCACGTACTCGCCGGTGACCTCGTCGTCCTCGGCGATCGCCTTGTCGCGGGCGTCCTTGAGGGTGATGCGGAACTTCTCCAGCAGGCTCTCGGTCGCCCCCGAGGTGAACGACTCGTGGATCACGGGCGGCTCGCACAGCCGGTACTTCGGGCCCGCCAGACGCATCAGCAGGCGCAGGGTGGGCTCGGTCACCCACAGCGGACCGGGCTCGTCGCGGTCGCCCAGCGGGTTGGGCAGGACCGCGTCGTGTTCCCAGGCGGACGCGGTGATCCGGTGGACCCCGGAGCGGCGCCGGTCGTGGACGTTGCCTTCGGAGTGTTCGAGGCGGCCGATCGGCAGGTGGGTCTTGAGGGCCGACATGTAGGCGCCGTTGATGTCGAGGCGGGCCACTTCGTGCGCTCCGGCGGGCAGTTCGGGGCGGGTCCACTTGGGGCGGGCCTCCCAGATCTGGTCGGCTCCCCTGGCGGTCTGCTTGCGCAGGATGTCGGGGATCCCCGGGTGGGCCACGATGTCGTAGCGGCCTCCCTTGCGGGTGGAGTCCAGCAGGGCCATCGCGTCCGGGATGGCCCGTTTGACCAGCGCAGCGGTCGCGGCCTCCACATCGCCCCGGTGCTCGGCGAGCGCGGCCGCGACCGCGTCGCCGATGGGATCGGGGACGTCGGCGGCGGTCCGCACCCGGCCCGCAAAGGACCCCACCGTCTTCACGCTCCCGGACCGGCGCGCCGGGGCCGGACGGGACGGACGGACCGGAGCCTCCTCCGCAGGGGCTGCGGGAGCGGGGACTGCGGGAGCGGCGCACTCGGCGGGGTCAAGGTGCTGGGGGTAACCGGCGACCTCGTGGTGTGCGTCGTGTCCGCACAGCACGCAGGGCCGGGGCACCGTCAGGGTCTGCACGTCCTCGACGTCGTCGGTCTCCTGCCCGGAGGGCGTCCGGTGCGCCGTGTCGCCCGGCCCGGCATCCGGTGCGTCCTCGGCGCCGGTGTGGGTGTCGGTGTCTTCGACTGCGCGGTCGGCGTCGAGGGCGGCGAGCCTGGTCTGGGCGCCCTTGAGGAAGTAGGCGTACTGGTCGCGGACTTCGCCGCCCGGGTCTCGGCCGCTCTCCCAGCCGCCGACCGTGGAGGGGCTGACGCCCAGGGCGCGGGCCACCTGCGCACGCGAGAGGTTCAGCGCCTCACGCAGCATCCGGCGCTGCTCGGCCGGGGGCAGTTCGGCCTCCTTGCGGGCCGTGGCCAGCAGGGCGTCGACCGCATCGAACTGTGCCATCACCGCTTCCTCTCACGTTCACTCACGTCCGCCCGCTCCCGCACGGCGCGGCGGGCGTCGGGCAGTTCCTCGCACGCCCGGCTCGGCCCGGCCAGCAGGTCCAGCACATCGATGCCGTAATGCGCGGCCAGTGCGTCGCAGTCGTCCAGGCTCCAGGCGGCCGTGCCGGACTGACGGCGGCTCACCTGCCCCTGCGTGACCCCGAGCACCCCGGCCAGTGCCGCCTGCGACTCACCGGTGGCATGCAGCAGCGCCGCCACCGTGACCCGCACCCGCTCCGCCAGAGACATTCCCATACCCCACACCCTACCCCATTCATGGGACTTCCGCATGCAGATTGAGTTTTTCGCATCACGAAGGAGTGTCCGCCCGGCGGCCGGTGCAGACTCCCTCCCTGGACCCGGCGACGGCAGGCACCGCATGCTGGTGATCACTTGATCACTGCCTTGCCGGAAGGAGCCGCCGTGATCCCCGTGGGCGCCGTCCGTACCGCCCCGCTCGCCGGTGAGACGGCCTTCTCGCTGCTGCGCCGGGCCGCCGCCCGCTACGGCATGACGCCCGCTCAGGTGCTGCCGTGGTGGTCGTGGGCCAACCACCCGCCCCGGCATCCGGGCACGGGCACGGGCCCGCGCCCGGACGCGGAGGTGCTGTTCGACCGGGCCGGGCAGCAGGTGCTGGCGCGGCTGTGCGGCGTGCCCGAGCAGCATCTGGCCCGGGCGCTGCCGTCGTGGCCGCACGCCGCGGCGCTCTTCGGCGAGGAGACGGACCCCGCACGGCCGCGGGCGCGGTGGGAGCTCGCGTCGCGGGTGGCGGGGCCGGTGGCGCTCGCCTGCCGCCGGTGCGCCGCGCGGCGCACCGGGCGTGACGGGGAGGTGCTGCGGTATCTGCCGCTGTGGCGGCGGGTGTGCCCGCGCCACCGGTACTGGCAGCCGGACGCCCCCGACGGACACGACGGACAGGACGGACAGGACGGACAGGACGGGTACGGGCCGGTGGTCCTGAACGTGTCCGGGTGCCCGGAGATCGGGCGCGCGCAGCGGCGCTGGGAGGCGGTGGCCCGGCGCGCGCAGGTGGCGGGGCATGACGCGGGGCGGGTGTTCGCGATGGCGCATGCGGTGGTCGCCCGGTGGTGGGAGCAGGCCCTGTACTGGGAGGAGGAGAGCATCTGGCCCGGCCGGCTGCACCGGGTGGCGGGCGGCAGCGCCGGGGAGCGGCTGGCGTGGTGGCGGGCGGTGGGCCGGGACGCGGTCACCCTGCCCGAGACGGTGGCCGTCGCCGGCGCGCTGATCGACCCGGTGCTGCACGAGGTGGTGTGGGCCGACGCGGGCGGCGCCCGGAGTGTGCGGCCGCTGGGGCCCGACGGCCGTTTCGTGGCCCGCCTCGGCGAGCTGGTCGCGCGTCCCTGGCTGGGGCCGCTGGCCGGGGACGACTGCCCCAGCGCGCTGTACGACTTCATGGGGGTGGTGGTGCGCACCCGGCGCTGGCCGCCGGCGCCCGGCGCGAGCGGGCCGGCCGCCTACGGCTACGACCCGTTCTTCCTGCGCCGTGAGTGGCGGCCTCCGTCCGTGGCCGCAGGGCTGCGGCAGCTGGCCGGACAGGAGTACGCCGCACGGCAGGAGGCGGACCGCCGGGCGCGGTCGGGGGCGGGCTGGAGCGCGGGCGAGGCGTTCACCGACCGGCGCGGACGCCGCGGACGGGCCTACCGCCGTCGTCCGGCCCCGTAACCGATCACGCCCCAGGCGGGGAAAGTGCAGGATCCCGCACTGACACGGGCGGACGCTGCGCGGCATCCTGGGCGCCGCGCGCCCGGCCCGCCGGCCGGTGCGCGGGCGGGAGTTGGAGTTACCGGCCGGTTCGCCTGCGCGGCGCCGTACGCATGGACTTGTCTGGAGCACGTGATCATCGAGAGCCATCACGCCGAGGTGCCCGCCGGTTTACCGGCCGCCGACCAGGGCGGGTACCGGGCGGCGGAGCCGGACAGCGTGGAGGCCCTCTTCGCCCCGTCCGGCGGGACGCCGGTGCAGCGGCGCTGGCTCGAGGCCGCGGCCTCGGTGCGGTTCGAGGACCTTCAGCCGGTGGCGCCGTTCCCGACGGTGCCCGGGCGGCGGTGGGGGCCGGGCTGGTGGTGGTCGGCCACCCGTAAAGGACATGTCGCGCACGGCTCGCAGGCGATGTGTCTGCAGCTGATGGTCCTGGACCGCGATGCGCGGGTGAGCGGCCTGTCCGCGCGGCCGGTACGGCTGGTGTGGCGCGACCCGCACAGCGGGCAGGTGCTGACGTGGGTGCCGCAGCTCTTCGCCCGCTACACGGACGGGACCGCGCTGCTCGCCGACTGCCCCGCCACTGCCGCTCCCGCGTCGCGGCGGGCGCAGCGGGCCGCGTACACGCTGGACGCGGCGTGCGCGGCGATGGGCTGGGCCTACCGGCGCCTGGCCCCGCCCGATCCGGTGACGGCGGCGAACCTGCGGTGGCTGGCCGGCTACCGCCACCCCCGCCACCGCGACCAGTTCGGCCTTGAGCAGCCGGTACTGGAGGCATTCGCCACCACACGGCCGCTGATGGAGGGGGCCGCGGCGGCCGGGGACGTGCTGGCAGCTCTGCCGGTCCTCTACCACGCGCTGTGGAGCGGACGGCTCAGCGCGGACCTCACCCGGCCGCTCGGCGCGCACACCCCGGTCGCACCCGGCCGGACCGAATCCGGGAACCAGGACGGGAACCACGACGGGACCGAATCCGGGGACGGGGAGCGGGACGCCCGGTGAGTACGACGGTCACAGCCCCGGCCGGTGGGCGACGGGTTGAGGTGGGGGCGCAGGTCGTCTACGACGGCCGCACCTGGCAGGTGACCGGCCTGGTCGAGGGCGTGGTGCGGCTGGCCGCCGGGGACGGGGCCACCGCCAGCGTGCTGGCCGCCCCTCTGGTGGCCGACCCCGGCTTCCGTGTGGTCGGCGCGGCCGTGCCGCCGGTGCCCTCCCAGGCACTGTTCGAGACGGTGCCGCTCCGGGAGCAGGAGCGGGCGCTGGCCTGGCTGCGGCACCTCCGCGAGGTGGAGAGCGGGCGGCCCGGTGGCCCGGGCGGCAGTGACATGGTGCGGCCCGAGTACGACCCGCAGCGGTTCACCCTGGCCGAGCGGGAGCAGGCCAAGGCCCGGGAACTGGCCGCACTGGGGTGGAGCAGGGTCAGCCGGACCACCGTGCAGCGGATGCGCCTGGTCTACCGCCGGGAGGGTCTGTGGGGGCTGGTCGACAAACGCACCCGGCGCACCGCCTCCCCGACCGGGCGCACGGACCAGCGGGTGGTGGCCGCCGTCCTGGAGGCGCTGCGCCGGCGGCGCGGCCGCAGGCGGGGCACCGTCAAGCAGGTCATCGAGTGCGCCGAGCAGATCCTCGCCGACGCCCACGGCCCCGGCCGGGTGCCCCTCCCGGCCCGCTCGTCGCTGTACCGGCTGGTGCACACGCTCTCCGACCCGGCCGAGCAGCCCGGCCGGGCAGCGCGGACCGCGACCGGCCCGGCCCGCTCCCCCGCTCCGGCGCCCGCGCTGCGGCCGGGCGAACGGGTCCACATCGCCGCCGCCCGCCTCGGCGTGCAGGCCGTCGGCGACGACGGCCGTGCGGCGGGCGTGGCGGTGACGGCCGCACTGGACGGCGCCACGGGCTGCGTGCTGGCCTGTGTGCTGCACCCGCACGACGCCGACGCCGTCGATCTGTCGGTGCTGCTGGCCGAGATGGCCGTCCCCGGCCCGCTGCGCACGGGCTGGCCCACCGCCTTGGAGAGCGCCCACACGAGCGTGCCGCCCCCGCGGCTGCTGTCCCTGGACGCGCGGCTGGAGCACGCGGCGGCGCGGGCGGCGGCCGTGCCCGAGACCCTGGTCTTCGACCGGGCCGCCGTCACCGTCACGGCCGCCTTCCTCACGGTGTGCGAGAGCATCGGCATCAGCCTGGAAGGCGCCCCGCCGCGCCGGCCGGGCACCGAGCCCGCCGCCGCGCGCACCCTGCACACCCTCGCCGGATTGTTCGCCCGGCACGCCACCGCCACCGCCGCCGCGGCCCTTGGCCCTGGTGGTGGCCGCGCCGGGACCTCCGGGGCGTACTGGAGCGTGCCGCAGCTGCAGGACCTGCTGGACGAATGGATCACCGCCGTCTGGCATCACCGCCCCCAGGAACACCTGCACCATCCGGTACTGCCCAGGGCGGCCCTGACCCCCGACGAGATGTGGGGCGTGCTGCTGGGCACGGCCGGATATGTGCCGCTGCCGCTGACCGCAGGAGACTTCGCCGAGCTGCTGCCGGTGCGCTGGACGGCCGTCACCGAGCGCGGCATCCGCCTGGACCGGCGGATGTATGACCATCCGTGCCTCGACGAACACCGCGGCCTGCCCTCCCCCGCCGGTGTCCGCGACGGCAAGTGGGAGGTCCACCACCACCCCCACGACGTACGGCAGATCTTCGTCCGGCTGCCCGACGGGCAGCTGCACGAGGTGCCGTGGATCCACCGCGGCCACGCCGCCCGGCCGTTCGACGAGAGCGCCCGGCACCTCACCGGCCAGGCCATCGCGCGCCGCGACGGCAGCCCGGGACATGACGTGGATCCGCCCGACGCGCTCCTGCGGCTCCGGCAGGCGGCCGGTGCCGCCCCCGGCCGGACCGTTGGGCGCCTCAAGGCGGCGGCCCTGCCCCTGCCCCGGGCCGGGGCCGGGCCGGCGGCAGCCGACGACGGCAGCGGCCGGAGGCCGGACGCGGTGTGGCCCGGCGGCGACAGCCTCGACGAGGCGGAGGAAGCCGCCGTCCGGGCGGACGAAGGCGCGGGCGGGTTCGCGGTCTACGACGCCTGGCAGGAGGCCGGACAGTGGTGACAGACCGCTACCGCGCGGACGGGACAACGGCGCTCCCGGGCACGACGGCCCCGGCACCGGGCGCGCGGCGGGTGGAGGCGGGGGCCTACGTCACGTTCGAGGGCCGCAGCTGGCAGGTGGCCGCCGTCACCTCCTCCACGGTCCGCCTCGTCGACGAGCACGGCGAGACGGCCTCGGTACTGTCCTCGTTCCTGTTCGCCGACCCCGCCTTCACCGTGAGCGGCATGCCGGCGGCGGGCGTGCCGCCGTGGGGGCTGTTCGACTCCGTACCGCAGCGGGAGCGGGAGCGGGCCCTGTCCTGGCAGCGGCACATCCGCGAGGTGGAGACCGGGCTGAGCGGCGAGCCCGGCAGCGGCACGGTGCCCCGGCCCGCCTACGACCCGGCGCGGCGTTCGCTGGCCGAGCGGGAACAGGCCAAGGCCGACGAACTCGCCGCGCTGGGCTGGCCGCAGGTCAGCCGGGCCACCGTGCGCCGCATGCGCGCCCGCTACCGCTCCCGGGGGCTTCTGGGACTGGTGGCGCAGCGCAGGCCGTCGCGTGCGACGGGGCGGGCGGACGAGCGGGTGACGGCCGCCGTGCTGGAGGCGCTGCGCCGCCAGCGCGGACGCTCCCGGGGCACCCTGAAGGGCTTGCGCCTGCTGACCGGGCAGATCCTCACCGACACCCACGGCGCGGGCACGGTCCCGCTGCCGCCGCCCTCCACGTTCAACCGGCTCGCGCGGGTCCTGGCCGACCCGCTGGAGCATCCCGGGCGCCCGGCCCGCACCGCCACCACCGCCCCGGTGCGGCCGTTCACGCCGACGGTGGCGCTGCGGCCGGGCGAGCTGGTCCAGGTCGACACCACCCTCCTGGACGTGCTGGCCGTCGGCGGCGACGGGCGCCCGGTGCGGCCGGAGCTGACCATCGCGGTGGACGTGGCCACCCGTTCCGTGCTGGCCGCCGTGCTGCGCGAGGAAAGCACCCAGGCGGTCGACGCGGCCCTGCTGCTGGCGGAGATGGCTGTCCCCCACCCCGCCCGGACCACCTGGCCCGACAGCCTGCGCCTGTCCCACGCCGCCGTCCCCTACCGGCGGCTGCTGGCCCTGGACGAGCGGCTGCAACAGGCTGCGGCGCGTCCGGTCGTGGTGCCCGAGACGATCGTCATCGACCGCGGGATGGTGTTCGTCTCCGGGGCCTTCCTCGCCGCCTGCGAGAGCCTGGGGGTCAGCGTGCAGCCCGCACCGCCCCGCCACCCGGCCGCCAAAGGGGCGGTGGAGCGGACCTTCGGCGCCGTGAACACCCTGTTCCTGCAGCACATCGCCGGCTACACCGGCTCGAACGTCCTTCAGCGCGGCGACCAGGCCGCGGCCGAAACCCGCTTCACCGTGGCCCAGTTGCAGGACCTGCTGGACGAATGGATCACCGCCTGCTGGCAGCAGCGCCCCCACGACGGCCTGCGCCACCCCGTCCTGCCCAGGACGGCGCTAACGCCGAACGAGATGTGGAGCGCCCTGCTGGGGTCGGCCGGTTACGTGCCGGTGCCGCTGACCGGCGCGGACTACCTGGAACTGCTGCCGGTGCGCTGGCACCCCGTCACCGGCCGCGGCATCCGCATCAACTACCGCACCTACGACCACGCCTGTCTCAACGAGCACCGCGGCCGTCCCTCCCCCACCGGCGCCCGCGAGGGCAGGTGGGAGGTCCACCTCAACCCGCACGACGTGCGCCAGATCTTCGTCCGGCTGCCCGACGGCCGCCTGCACGAGGTGCCGTGGATCCACCGCGACCACGTCCACGCCCCGTTCGGCGAGACCACCTGGCGCCACGTCCAGGACGTCATCGAGCGGCGCGCCGACCGTGAGACGCACGAGACCGACCTCGCCGACGCCCTCGACCAGCTCCTGCGCCACACCCGCCCCGCCCCCGCCCCAAGAAACCCCGCAGCAGTACCCCACGGCGCGCCGCCGGCCGCCCGCGCGCCTGTCGTCGCCGGGCACGCCCGTGCGGCCGCCGACGGCGCGGTGACGGCCCCCGTGCCGTGGGACGAGTACGACAACCCCGACGACCTCGACCCTCTGGAAGCCTTCACCGGCCCGGACGGCCTGGACGGCAGTGCCCGCGAGGACGGCGGCGGGCCCGACAGCGAAACCGCCCTGTCCCAGGGCGCCTTCGCGCTGTATGACGCCTATGAGGAAGCGGAGCACTGGTGAACAGCCACGGCACCACCCATCCCTTGGGGGCAGCGGCCCCGGCCGTCACCACCTTCGACGGCTTCGCCCGCTTCGCCCACGCGTCCCCGCCGGCGCCGCCCCGGCCCGGTGATGCGCCGCGCTCGCTGGACGAACGCCTCGCCTACCACTCGCAGTTCGTCACCGTGCGCACCCCCGCCATCGAGTCCCTCTCGCGCAGCGTGCGCACCCTGATGATCCTCGGCCGCCACCAGAGCGTCACCGCCCGCCCGTCCCTGATCCTCACCGGGCCCGCGACCACCGGCAAAACGACCGCGCTGCTCCAGGTCGGCCGCACCTGCCACCTCGCCCACACCCGCCGCGCCCCCGCGGGCGACACCAGCGTGCCCGTCGCCTACGTGCTGGTGCCGCCCGCCGCCACCGCCAAGACCCTGGCCGCCGAGTTCGCCCGCTACCTCGGCATTCCCACCACCGCCCGCATGACCCAGGCCCAGATCACCACCGCGGTCTGCCACACCTACTCCGCCACCGGCGTGAAACTGGTCCTGCTGGACGAGATCCACCGGCTCAACCCGCGCAGCAGCAGCGGCGCCGAGGCCGCGGACTGGCTCAAGGACGTCACCGAACGCCTGCCCGCGACCTTCGTCTACGCCGGGATCGACGTCACCTCGACCGCCCTGTTCAGCGGAGTACGCGGGGCCCAACTCGCCGGGCGCGCCTCCCTCATCGACTGCGCGGCCCTGCCCGCCCGACACGGCAGCCGCGAGCCCTTCCGTGACCTCATCGCCGCCCTGGAGCAGGCACTCGACCTGCATGCCCACCGCCCCGGCAGCCTGCCCCGCCTCGCCCCCTACCTCCACGAACGCACCGCCGGACGCATCGGGAGCCTCGCCCGCCTCATCCGCCAGGCCGCCATCGAAGCCCTCCTGACCGGCCACGAACGCATCACCAAGGCCTCCCTGGACGCCGTCCGCCTGGACCACCTCGCCGAAGAGCACTACCGCCCCCGCACCCCCACCAGACGCCGCACCCGCCCCCACGCCACATGACCCACCCCGCCGGCACCGTCCGCCCGGCACTCCCCGGCCCGGCGCCGTCCGCCGCCCCGCCGCCCACGGCGCCGTCGCCCTCGCCCGGCGTCCTCCGCGTGCGGCCGCTGCCCGCCGAGGCCACCGTGTCCTACCTCGCCCGCCTCGCCCACGCCTACCGCCTCACCCTGCCCCACCTGCTCGACGGCCTGGACATCCACCTCACCCCCGGCCCCGAGAAGACCGCGCCCGCCGCCGAACTCCACCTCAACCCCCCAGCCCAGCACTGCCTTTCGGCCTTCACCCGCATCCCCCTCCCGCACCTGGCCCCCGCACTGCCCCGCCTCACCCCGCCCGGCCCTCCCCACACCACCCACGCCGCGCGCGGCCTGCCCGCCGCGCACTGGCAGCCCCTCGTCCCGGCCGTCCAGCCCCTGCGGGTGTGCACCGCCTGCACCGGCCACCGCAGCCGCAGTGCCACACCCACCGACGCATGGGCCTACCCGACCTCACCCCGCATCACGATCTGCACCCGCCACCAGCAGGCCGGCAGCGACCCCCGCCACACCGCCCCGCTCGACATCCGTCCCCTGCCCGAACTCACCCACACCCACCAGCAGCCCGCCCACGCCGCCATCCCCGCCACCGACCTCACCTGGGCCGCCACCATCACCACCCGCTGGTACGACCACCACCAGCACCTCGCCCAGCGCTGGCACACCCGTCTCGCCCGGCTGACCACCGCCAACCCCCACACCCACCAGCCCTCGGCATCCCCCGCCCTCACCTGCCGGGCACTGATCACCTATCCCGAAACCCTCGTCCTCGCCCGCACCCTCAGCCGCATCCCACCCCACGGCCTGGCCCGCACCGACCACACCGCCTTCCTCCACCACCTCGCCACCCGACTCGAACTGCCCCGCCTCGCCCCTGCCACCCACGACCCCCTCTTCACCCGCCTCAACACCCGCTGAAATCCGCCAGGCCAGCCAACCGCCCGCCCCCGGACACCCCGTTGCCTCACCACGCACCAGCCACCCTGCGCAAAAAACGGCACCACGCTCAGTCCACTGCGCAGCACAAACAACCAGCTCAGCCCACACACCACCCGCTGTCGACGCCTCAACCACCCGCTGGCCTCCACCACGGAACAGGCACACCACCCAGTACAGCTGAGCAACAGCAGGTCACAACAAAGATCACTAAGCAGGTGTGTCAGCTACGCCACACTCGACCTGCTCCTGACCTGGACCAGGATTCCCTTCCCGCTGCTGCGCCAGACGGCGTGGCTGCTGACCGTCGCCACGATCGCGTTCAACGGCGCGGCGGCCTGGCCGGACCCGCTGGGTGCCGGCATGCACGCGGTGATCCCGATCCTGTTCGTCATCTCCGTCGAGGCGGCCCGGCACGCGATCGGCCGGATCGCCGACATCACCGCCGACACACACATGGAGGGCGTCCGCCTCACCCGCTGGCTGCTCTCCCCCATCCCCACCTTCCTCCTCTGGCGCCGCATGAAACTGTGGGAGCTGCGCTCCTACGAACAGGTCATCAAACTGGAACAGGACCGCCTCGTCTACCAGGCCCGCCTCCACACCCGCTACGGCCACGCCTGGCGCCGCAAAGCCCCCATCGAATCCCTGATGCCCCTGCGCCTGGCGCGCCACGGCATCCCCCTCACGGACACAGCCCCCTCGGGCCTGGCGGCAGCGGGCATCGAACCCGTACTGCTGCCCCCCGCCCCGCAGTCGGCCAACACGGCCGCGCGCAGTCGTACCCCCGAGGCGGCACCGGCCGTACACAACGACACGGCACCTGCCGGCGAACAGCATCCAGACCTTGATGACAACGAGCCCCCCGAGCAGCCGGAACACGTTCAACACCCGGGGCCGGACGCAAGCCTGTGGTCCAACGATCTGCCGCAAGAGGCCGCCCACGAGGACGGCTACGACCCCGGATACGACCTGGCGGAGTACACCCACAGGGACGAGGAGCCGGAGTGGGATGAAGAACCGCCTGCCATGCACACCGCTCCGGATGAAGAGGCTTTCAGCTCCATTCCCCCAGACTCGGAGGCCGCAGAAACACGTCGATTCGGACGCTCCGCAGACACCGTGTCGTCTCTGCGGAATGCGCAGGCCCCACGTTCCGGCCAGGAAACAGACCCCAACACGGTGATTCCGCCCGACGAGTTGACGCCTGATAAAAAGACAACACCCCCTCCGCACAGCCTCACTCCTGTCGACCGCTACTACCTGGCCTGGCAGGACCTCCAGCAACAGCACAAGACAGAACCGGACGCGACCGAGCTGTCCGCATACCTCGCCAGCCAGGGGCTCCTCGACCGCAACAACCAGCCCATCAAGCCGAAGACACTCGCCCGCTACCTCCTGCAGTTCCGGATCTACACCATCTGGGCCCACCACCGAGCCCTCGACGACCATCCAGCCCCCGACCGCGTCGCCAAAGACCTTGCCCAGCACGGCATTACGGCGCAGTACAACCAACCCATCCACACACACGACCTCGAAAAACACCACCACACCTTCGAACGACGCTGGCAAGCCCTCCACCGTCAAAGAACGTTCCGAGAGGGCGGTTCGTGAGTTCATGTCCGTTTCGCGGTGCGTGCTGCCGTTCCATGGGTCGGCACATCGCCCCTTGCCAGGTTGGCCGGGCCACACACCTCCTTATCCACTGGCGGCAGCGCTCACGCCCCGTCAGCAGGATGCCCTGCTGGCCATCGCGGATGAGGCCGTGGTCGGGGTATTGGCGCGGCGGCCCATTTGAGAGCGTTGTGGCCAACCGAACCGCAGCTCGAAGAGCTGCGGTTCTTTCATGATCGACGTGTCCTCGTCGGTGAGGCCGGGCAGCACCGTGACGTCCGGATTTCTCGTCGTGGAGGTGGTCGGTGCCGTCGGTGATCGCAATGATGGAGCGGCGTGAAGCGCGGGCTCGTGAAGTCCTGGACGGGGCCGAGGCGCGGTTGCGTGAGGCCGAGGAACAGGCCGGCGAGGCCCGTCAGCGGTGGGAGTTCGCCCGGATCGGGCGTCAGGAGCTGATGGACGAACTTGCCGCGGCAGGTGCGCAAGCGTCGCAGGCTGCCGCCGATGCCGGAGCGGTTGGCGACGGGCCGCAGGAGCCGGACCACGAGACCGAGGTGCCCTCGCGCCGGGCGCGTGAAGGCTACGACGCGCGGCCGTCGCAGTGGCACGAGGGCCTGAATCGGCAGGCGTTGTGCGGCATGTACCGGCAGATTTTCGAGACGGTCGTGGCCGCCGACGGCCTGGTGGACGTGGCCACGATCGCCGACACCCTGGGGCAGGGACGGGAAAAACTCGCGGTGGAACGGGTGCGCCACCGCGCCTATGCCCTGCATGCAAAGGGCTGGCTGGAACGGGAGAAGGGCCTGTTCAGGCCGGCTGCGGGCCTGAACGGCGGCCCGGTCGACGATCGGGCCAG
>Ga0307507_10005024_pt1 | contig 22351 bp, 3 predicted proteins | sample 7_EM_MG_FD_207223 | JGI IMG/M metagenome (GOLD analysis project Ga0307507, IMG submission 207223) | Populus trichocarpa ectomycorrhiza microbial communities from riparian zone in the Pacific Northwest, United States - 7_EM | ecosystem: Host-associated > Plants > Roots > Unclassified | place... | reverse complement strand
GCAAGCCCTGTCAGCATACTACTCCTCTTTGCATTAATTGTAAAGAAAATCACTTTGCTAATAGCAAAGACTGCGAGACTCTTAAAGCAGCTAAACTAGTACGCAGTACTAGCTTAGAAAGTTCTATGGAAGAATAAACAAATGGGATTCTAGAAGGAGGCAACTCCTACTAGTTTCTTAAAAAGATATTAGAGAGCGAAAGGACAGAAATAAATTGCAAAAGGATAGGGTTAGGTTTTAGGATTTCTTATAGTTTTTCTTACCATTTTCTCATTTCTAGTAGCTGTAGCAACTTAGTATTTTACTAGGGAGCTGTAAATTCTTAGGGATTTATAAACTACTAGGATATAGCTACTAGTATATGTTAAGCTACCTAGAAAGGATTTATATATATAGAACTATAGCGCCATAGCCTAGAGGCTGCATGCGCAGTATTGTACGTAGTATAATACAATGGGCATAAATATATATATATATGTATATACAACCGCCAAACGCCTTAGGATCTAGACAAAACCGCTAGAAATACATTAGTAGAATATAAGCCACCTTCTAAACCTTAAAATAATTAGCCACCTATAAATACTAAAGACTAATTTGACTTATATACCTAGGCTTAACAGAAGCTTAGTAAGATTATTAGCGTTTTACTAAATACTACTAATATAAAGGAGCTATATAAGCTGGCTAAGAAAATAGCAAACTTATAGAGCATTATTAATTTAATAAAGCCCACCTATTATCTCTTTAGTAAAGAGTTAAGTCTTATAGTAAATACATACGCTAAATAAATCTTAACGCCTTAGTTAAGAAGTCACTACCTAATATTAGTAGTACTACTTAATAGCATTATAACCGCTAGATCGCCGTAGTTAAAAACTAATTTAAGGTTAATAACGCTAACTATAACAATAAGCAATGCATATAATAGGCTATTAAAGGTCTTATAAAAGAGAAGACAATTACCTAACTAGTTTATTACCGGCTAGGCACTAAGGATAAAGGTCCTTTACTATAGGATAAGTTTAAGACTATAGTCCAAGACTAGATTAGAAACCCTATAGTAAGACGCTTTAATAATACTACTATATACTGTACGGCTATTATAAAAGAGAACTAGAGGTTTAACGTCTTCCTAGACCATATATATAGCTTAGAGGACCTCTTTTTATATACCCCTTTTATTAATCCTAAGCAATAGGTAGACTTTTAGTTCTTATATCTCCCAACCTACCTATAAGCGAAGCTTTTCCGCCAGAACTTCGCCTAATAGGTAAAAACCGCCAAAGACCTCTTTAATAAAATCTGCCGTATAGAGCAATTACTTAAAAGCTAGATGGCTTAAAGAACCCCTTAAACGCTAGTGCTACGCATATAAATTAAAAGAGACCTAAAGGTAGCCACTATAAAGAACACTAGAAGTAAGCTAGTAAAGATAAGTTAGGCTAGTTTTTGGAAAACCTAAAGCTCTAGTAGCGTATCTCTCTTAACTATAACTAGGGCCTAATATAGAGGGAGAGAAGAAACGTATTATGGTATATATTATAATAGATACGCTCCAGGGTAAAGTCCGCCTATATTACGGAGGACGGCCCAGAAAGAGATTTCTCCTTCCTATTTGGGAAAAGCGCGGTTTTGAGCGCCAAGACCCCACCAAAATCAACTTAATTAGCTTGATTGAAGCTTTTAATACCAGTATATTGTCTATATAGCTTCCAAAACGTGGTGTTTTAGTGTCTAGCATTTACCTGATTGACCTCGTTCTACCGCACCTTATATTCTATAGGCTTTCAAGGTTTTCAAGGCCTTAATTGCCTCTGTTGTTCTTAGCTCTCTACCTAGCTCTCTACCTGGCTCTCTACCCGCTCAATTACCTAATTGCAATCGTTTCTTTAAGATCTCTGGTTATAGAGCTATCAATCTACAATCAAGCCAGAGCCTTAAGTGTTTTAACATTAATTTGGAACAACCAAATCAGCTAATTTTTGCCACTCTTCCTTAGTAATCTCCTCAATTTCCTCACGGCTCTACGCAAGTAGGAAGAATTATAAATAGGCGTTAGGTAGACTACAGTAATTACACAATATCTTATAGCCCATTTTAAGCACCTTAACAATTATAGAGAGCTTATAATTGGCTTTCTTATAGAGCTGCTTTTAGCTTTGCTACTTTTTATCTACTCCCTTTCTATAATTATTGCCTCCTTTAAGTTCTATAATCTTCTTAATATGGCGAGGAATCCTCTTAATCCACTACTAAATTCGCCACTGCTTAAGATCTTGCTAAGCTCTAAGCTAAGCCTTCTCCGTAGCTGCACAGGAGGTAAGTGGGCCTCTTTTTATAGTAATCCGTTTTAGGTAGCCCTAACAGGGCTTAATTATATTTAGATTAGGCGAATTACCTAGCCAAAAAAGACGTTGAATCTTGCAAGCGTTAAAGTAGGTTTAGTAAATCTTTGTAATATAAGAAGTAGCCTTATCATCCTATATAATTATATTAGGATTTAAGTATGTAAGACTCTAGGTAAATGGAAGAAGTTTTAGTATTAAAATATTTGTTAAATATCGCCACTAGTTAATTTTACCTCCATCCAATCGAGTTAAAGCTCCGTATAATGCCGTAAACTTCCATTTAGCAGGAGCGCCGCCTATTCGCCTCTTATAACATAGTTCTTATAGGCTCCTTTTAGCGGCTTAATTCTTCTTCTAGGCCTTATATACCTCTGGCTCTAAAGCTTAATTCCAGATCTTAATAATAGATTTTAATTTATTAAATTCTTTCTTTGTTTGGGGCTTCCAAATATAGCAAGGGCCTTTGAAGTTGTATGTAAAGCAGCCCTAAAACATGAACTTGGAGTACCCCTTCTACTGCTCTTGTACGCAGCTACGTACGTAGGCCTTATTTAATCGTCGCTATACTTAATAGCCCCCTCGACGGTGGCCTAAAACAATACTCGTCTTATTTAACCAAATTACAGCCTTCTAATCTTCTAACGTCTAATAACGATGAGCTAGTGCAAATCTATATTGTTTATTCTTTATAGCTGCAGTTAATCTAGGCTTCCTTGTTGGCTTTATTTTACGGAAGCCGTGCTTTTTAAGTATAGTTTAAACGGACGCCGCAGAGATACCTATTTCACGACCAATTTTTTTACTGCTTTTTTCACGTCCGTAATGATTATATGTGATGGCGTTGACGACTCTCTGCTTAATATTGGGGGTAATCTTTTTGGTACGCCCTTTATGGGGCTTATCCTTAAGGTGATTATTAAGGGGGACCTAATTTGCATTCCAACCATTCTCTACTGCCTTTTTTACTAGGTTACCAATATGCTTACCACTAATCCCAGTAATTTAAGTGATTAGTTTTAGGGGTGTACCCAAAGCCTTCATTACTACGGCCTGCGCCCTCGTCGCAAGGCCGTAGTAAGGCATTTTAGGCTCGAAAACAGTAGGGAAAACAGTAGAAGGTATATAGAGGATATTATAAGCGATCAGGTAAGTAGATTCTATTAAAAAGTTGGTGTAGAGTTGCTTTTACAAAGCTCAAAGTCAAAATTTAGTATATTTTGGTGGGGTCTTGGCACTAAAATTGCGCTTTTCCCAAATAGGAAGGAGAAATCTCTTTCTAGGCCGTCCTCCGTACTTATACAATAATAGGTACTAAATTAACCTTATTAACCAAGACGTCGTCTATAGGTTTAACCTACCTATAAGCTACGTGCTATGTTTACATAAACCTATTGCACGTTTCTTTAATAACAACTAGATAATAATTTGGGATGTTTATAATCTAATAGTCACTACTAGCGACTCCTAGGGCACCCCTTGCACTATTAGCCCCTAGACCTTTTAGGGTGGCTTATTTAATAGTTATAATATAGTTCTTAAATAGGATTAGCTTTTATTCTAGACAATTTATTTAGGGTACTTCAGACCCTAGACACCTTTAAATAGTTACCCTTAATACACTTCTAGCAGACATTAAGGCTAATAAAATAGTCTATATACTATAGCCAGAAGACTCCTTCTTTACCCTAGTTATAAACATAATAAAGAACCTATTATTATTAGCAGTAAGTACCTATATAGACCCTCTAGATATAGAGATACCAGTTATAAATATAATAGAGGACCTGCTATTACTAGCAGCGAGTACCTGTAGAGACACTCTAGTACTAGCGTAGATTACCTATACTTAAGGGGGAGGTAATTAAAACCCTAAAACTATTAAGTATACTATAGCAGAGCTATATACACTCTTAGTATAAGCACACCTGCGAAACGTATATTAGCTATACTTATCTCTTTACTAGCTCCTAGAAGCATACTACTATATAATAGTCGCTTTAACCTCTATAGGCTCTAACCTACCAGATGTATATAAAGAAGAGATTAATATCTTCTCTAATAAGCTAGTAAGTATACTACCTTAGAACTCTAAGTATAACTATATAATCGACTTAGAAGAAGGCAAGACGCTACTATAGATGCCCACCTATAACCTCTTATAGAAAGAGTTGTAGATCTTATAGAAGTACCTAGAGAGTACTCTTAAAAAGGGCTAGATTAGGCCCAGTAAGTTGCCTACTAAAGCGCCCATCCTCTTTATACTAAAAGCAAAAGGTATAATACGGCTATACGTTAACTATAGACGCCTAAATAAGATTATAATTAAAAACCAGTACCCCTTACCGCTAGTTAGCGAACTATTTAATAGGCTTAGCTATATAAAGATATTTATAAAGCTAGATCTTTATAATATGTATTATAGAATTTGCATTAAAAAGGGAGATAAATAGAAGACCGCATTTAAAATATACTATAGTTACTTTAAGTACCTAGTAATGCCCTTTAGTCTTACTAATGCCTCTATAACTTTTTAGAGCTATATTTAAAAAGCTCTAGGGACCCTAGTGGATACTATCTATATAGTTTACTTAGATAATATTCTTATCTACTTAAATAATAAGGATAAGCACGTTAGGCATATTAAGTAGGTACTATAATAGCTCCGTGCCTAGGGCCTATATACCAAACTATCAAAATGTATCTTTTATACTAAAAACGTTAAGTTTTTAGGCTTTATTATTACACCTAATAGTATTATAATAGATCCTGCCCGCATAAAAGCTATTAAGGAATAGCCTAAGCCTAAGTCCTATAGGGATATCTAGGTTTTTCTTAGCTTTGCTAACTTTTATAGGCGATTTATTTAGAACTACTTAGATACCGTATACCCCCTATATATATCTCTTGTATAGGTATATTACAACCCAACATTAAATAGGGAGAAGAAGAAGTAGAAGCGTAAGAAAGGGCCTACTAAATGGTATTAACCTTAGTCCTAGCCTAATAACGATTAGTAAGCGTTTTGTAAGCTATATACTGCGTTTATATAGGCTCCTTTACTTTACTACTTTAACCTTAATCTACCCCTAATAGTAATTACTAACGCTTTTAATTATACCTATAGTAGTATACTTCTACAGCCTTTTAGGTAGGGAAATTAACTCTACCAATACCTAATTGTATATTATAGTTAGAAGCTTACTAGCCCAGAAGTGTGGTATAATACGCATAATAAGGAACTACTCGCTATAGTATAATGCTTTAAGACATGGCGCTACTGTGGGAGGGTACGGTGTCTCTCTAATAGAAAAGTCGGGGTGCTGTCTGTCTGTTAGTCAGTCTGTCTATCTATTAGTTGGTTAGTTAGTCGTAATTAGTTAGAATTAATTAGTAGAAAGTAGTTAGGAAGAAAGAAAGAAAAGAATATATTTCCGGTAACTGGTAGATTAGTAATAATATATAAGGAGGGAGGAAAGCCAAAGGCTCTATAAATATAGGAAAATGCCAAGACAGTAGGCGACGTTTAATCTACACTATTATATACCTCCCCTACCAAGAACGTTGTCCCCTAACGTTTTATACTATAGAAGAAATAGCAAAATGAAAGTATAGTAAAAGTAGAATAGAACAAAGGAAAGCATATCCCTAAAAGAACGTAGGTAGCCTTATCCTTAGCCCTTCTTATAGAACTATTCTACGGTATCTCTCCGTTATCTATAGCTAAGATTTGATCTTCCTACTAGCAGCAATTAGGATAGCAGTAAAACAGAAATAATAACAGTAGTAGTAATAGTAGCGGTAATAGAAACAGTAATAAAAGTAGACAGTTAGTGTAGTAAAATAAAATAGAACAGTTAGTAGTAGAATAGTCAGTAGAAGAACTCAGTAACAGTAAGTAAGCAGTAGGATATCTAGTAGTAGAACTTTTAGTAGTAGAAATCTTAATAGCGGCAAATAGTTAATGGCGGTTAGTGTGACGGCGCTGGGGCGCGTCACCTAGTCAGGGGTTCGCTTATGGCTTGGCTTGTGTATTTAGACGTGGCCTCACCACCATCTCTTGCTCCTCACCTTGATATCTTCGTAATACAGCATTTGTTCAAGCACACGTTGCATTCGTTCAAGCTTTGGTTTAGAGGCATTTATTTAAGCCATGCGGCATTTGTTCAAGCCGTCACAGTTAGTTAATATAGCCGTAGCAGAATAATTAGAATAGTAGAATGGAACGGTTAGTAGAAATAGCAGTTAGAATAGTAGTAGTAGCAGTATTAGCAACAGGACGGTTAACAGCAGTTGGTTAGAGGCGGCTAGTTAGAACGGCGGTAGCAGTTAGGAGAGCAATAGTAAAACAGTTAAATTAGTATTAGGCCTAGAATAGGTTGGTTAAAAGAGCTAAACGGTATAGCAGATCTAGTAGATCTAGTAGTAAATAGACCTAGTAGCGGTACAGATCTAGAACAGTAGAGATAGCAGTTGGTTAAGACAGTAAGGATAAAATAGCTAGACGGAATAGTAATAGCAGCAGTAGTAGCAGTAGGGAAGTTAATTAAGGTAGTAGAGGCTCTGGCTTGGTTTAATCGTTTAGTTAGTCGTTTGATATTAGAACTCTGCATCTGGCTCTGCGTTTAGCTGTGTATTTAGCTCTACGTCTGGCTCTACGTCTGGCTATGCATCTGGCTGTGCATCTGGCTATGCATTAGTAGCTCTACATTGCATATTCTGCGTCTATATCTGCGTGCATGCCTATATGCGTATCTGCGTGCCTGCCTTAACTGCCTGACGAAGACTATCTAACTGGTCGGCGATGATATGCTACAACTAATCGTTTGGTCGTTCAATTAAGGTAGAAAGTTAGTCCAGTTAAAGGCTCTAATTATTCTAATCTAAATGCAAGGACAGCGTTTAACTAATTAAGATTTAATAAGGCTCTGGCTTAACTTAAGGTGTCTTCTACTATATATATAATTATAGCTTTATATCTATAGACAATTAATTAAAACTTCTGTGTAGACGTATAATTGGTTAAGGCTCCGCATCTGCCATTTAATTAAGGCTTTGTATATATAGGCATCCAGTTAAGCTACCGTACTATTATCTAATTAAGGCTCTGTACCTATATACTCTATATCTATAGACTCTATGTAAGACTCTATGTAAAGCTCTATATCCATATCTATAGGAAAGATTATTCTAGTTAACTTCCATAAGCGTTAAGACGGGCGGCAATTAATTAACAAGGGGGGGTAGTTAAGGGAAGAGGTTCTTGCAGAGGCTCTAGGATGTTAATTAACCATATTTCTAACGTTTTGTTAGCTATATACTAATTTTCTAGTTAGGCCTAGTATCTATCTATCTACTATTATAGAATCTTTAACTGCTAATTAAAGATGTCTAACGGCGATGGTAACTGATTTAATTTAACTATAATAATATATAATTGACTAACGTTTAAGTAGGGTATTAGGTCGGCCTAATAGAAAGCCCTATTTAATCTAACTTAACTATAGAGGAGGCGTTTAATTAATTAAGACTTAACTAAGGCTTTAACTTGACTTAAGGTATCTTCCGCTATACATATAATTAAGACTCTGCATTATTGTATGCTTAATTAAAGCTTTAAATCCGTTAACATTCCATTAAGGCTCTATATCTATAGGCTCTATATCTGTCACAGAGTGAGTATAAGTGGTAATAATATATAGCGAAGTAGATATTATTAAGCTATGTACATAAACTGTGTAATAAGGTTAAGACGTTGCGTAAGGAAAGAAAGTAAGGAAACGGGAAGAAAAGGGTATATATTAATAACTTGGTTGCTTAGTTAACGCGTATATAGGGTAGAATAGGCTTCGGGCTATAGTTTTAGTAGAACTTGGCAGGATCTAGTAGAGAACGGTAAACTGCCGTAGATTGCCGTCACGTGATGGCAAATTACCTCAGATTGCTGTTACGTGCCTTAACTAACTGAGTCGTTAACATAGAGGTTAAGACGGTGGAAACAGGTGGACGTGTACAAGGTGTCACGAAGGTGTCCCATAACAGTACCCCCCCTTTAAACTCGAGCTTCTGCGAGATGGGGCTGTGGTAGTTCTAGGTGGAGTTTGTGATAGTCTTCTGCAGCTTATATAAGTCCTATAGAGTTAACGGGTTCCTATAAGGGCTTAGTAAAGCCTCTCTATTTTATATGGTATATATATTTATGTTTCCGTTTATTATACTTAATATTGTTAACTCTTTTAATAAGGTACTTATCCTTACTATCCACTTTAACTAATAGGGGAGGGTTTTAAATCTATCCAGGCAGGGCGTCTAATATAGGGACGGCAGGGCAGAGGACTGACGTATGGAATACAGGGTAGACTTTAACCGTATTAGGGAGCTTTAGTTGGTAGGCATAAGGAGAGACAACTATTTTAACCTTATAAGGGCCGGCGTTCTTCCAATTAAGTTTCTTAGTAGGTTATTTTGTATTCAGATTTCTTATATCTAGCCAGACAAAGTCACTAATTTAGTAGGCCGGTGCTAGGGTTTGGTTCTTATTTGCTGCGGCTTTATAAACAGATTAGGCCTATATTATTTCGTTAGTAAGGAACTCTTATAGTTCTTCTATCTTCTTTACAAATTTATTTACTTCTATAACTTATAAGGCCTAATAAGCTAGGCGAGGAATATTACTAAAGGGTTTAAAACCCATTTGCGGATACTAGCCGTAGTTGGCCAGGAATGGGGAGACCTTTATGGTTTCCAAGACGGAGTTATTTGCAGTAAACTTGGTAAATGTAAGCCAGTCCATCTAGTCGTCCTATAGATATAACGTGTATATCTAAATATACTGTTCCATTATAGCATTTGTATATTCCATTTAACCATCCGTTTCTAGGTGGTTTGCTATAGACAACAGTGATTTAATGTGGAGTTAGGTAGTTAGTTCCTTCTAAAACATAGAGATAAACTGGCTGCCTCTATTAGAGATAATTGTTTTAGGGAGTCTGTAGAGTTTCTATACATAATTTAGGAACAGTTGGGCGACGGTAGGTGTTAATATATTAGGGCAGGCAATTAAGTGTCTTATTTTAGATAGTTAGTCTATAACTACTATAATATTTATACAGCCTTTACTTACAGGGAGCTTAACAATAAAGTTAATTAAAATATCCTTCTATCTTCGGTCCGGAACAGGCAGTGGCTTTAGAAAGCCGTTATATATCTTATGCAAAGCTTTGGCTTGTTAGTAGGTATAGCAGCTAAAGACGTACCTTTATATTATATTATGCATGTTCGGCTAGTAGTATTCTTATTAGAGCAGTTCTAGGGTTTTTCCTTAGCCTAGGTAACCGGCTACTAGTAGGTCGTGTGCATATTTAAGAAGCTTAAGCTTAAGTTTATTGTGGTTAGGTATAACTAGGTGGTTAGGTATAACTAGGTGGTTCCTATAGTATAAGCGGTCTCTATAGGCTTTATATTTACTTAGAGAAATCCTTTTAGAGCGTCTAGCGCTATCTTAAATTAGCTTAAGCGTCTCTTAGATAAACTTATTATTTAGGTATTTATTAATTATAATCTGTTCAATTAATCAATCAGTTATTTCAAGGACGTATACCATAAGATCTTCAATAGAAAGGTTAAATAGTTTGGGGCAAAGCAGGGTCTAATTTTAGTAAGAGCGCGCTTCTTCCAGTGCTGGTGCGTCTTGCAAGCGTTAGGTTAGGGTATTAGGCTTCTAACCTTAAACGCCTAGACGGTACGTAATTGAGAATTGGAAACAGGACAGGTATTCTAACCAGCGGGCCTATTAGTGGCTTAGCTACTTCGTAGTCATAAAGTACTGCAGATTCTTATAGTCGCTAAGAACCTTAATCGGAAATCCAGCACCTTCTAGTTTAGGTCACCATTGTTTAAAACATCTAATAATGGCTAATAATTCCTTATTATAGATCTCGTAGTTACATTCGGCTGGACTTAGTCGTTTTAAGAAGTATGCTATAGGGTGCAGTACTCCTTCCTTATTATACTAAGACAGAACGCCTCTAGTGACGTAGTTGGATGAATTAGCTTCTATAACACTTTTTTAGTTTAGGTTAAAGTGTTGGAGTATGGGTGCGGTAGTGAACATAACCTTTAAATAGGTAAAGGCCTTCTTATATTCCTTATTAAAGATAAAGGCTTTGTCCTTTTAGGTTAGGGTAATAAGGGGTGAAACTAGAGCGGAGAAGTTATTAATAAACCGTTAATAGAAGTTGGCGAATCCTATAAAGGCCCTTATGTCCTTAACGTTCTCAGGTTCTTACTAGTTTATAATTACTTCAACTTTCTTAGGGTCCATTTATACGCCATCTATAAAAATAATAAGTCTAAGGTATAGAACTTCCGTTTTATAGAACTTGCATTTATCTACATCTAATTATAGGCCGGCTCCGCGCAATGCTTACAGGACCAGTTTAACATATTTTTAGTATTCAGCCAGATTATTACTATATATTAAAATGTCGTTAATATAAGCAGTACAAAAAACGTCTAGGTATGGGTGTAGGGTGTTATTTATAAAGTATTAGAATGAACTCAGGGCATTTATAAGGCCAAATAGCATTACTAAGTATTTAAATAATCCGTATTAAGTACAAAATGCAGTAAGCTATTTGTCTCCTTTTGCAATACAGAGGCGATTAAATGCGTGGATAATATTAAGCTTTATATAGAAGCGAGCCTTACTTAATCGGTTTAGTGTCTCTTGGATTAACGGGATTAGGTACCAGTTCTTAACAGTAACAGTATTAAGAGCTTAGTAGTCTATACAGAAGCGTAGACCGCCACCAGGTTTCTTAATAAAGATTACTAGTATAGCTATAGATAAAGAACTTACTCTAATAAATCCTTTATCTAGATGTTCATCTAAGTACTTCTATAGTACCTAGAGTTTGTTTTAAGACATTTTGTATAAGAGTCCGAATCTAGGATATTTTCCTTCTTTAACTATAATCTTATAATTATATAGACGGCATTCCGGTAGCTTATTAGCTTCCTTTTATAAGAATATATCTAGATAATTATAGTATTTTACTAGTACTTTCGTAGCGGGGTTAGTGTACTTTTTTAGTGCTAAGGCCTTCTTAATATCGGCCATTATAACGGCGAAGATTATATATTTAGGTTTCCTAGCAAGTCATGCTAATGGAGTAGCTCCAATTATGTAGATATCTAAGGTATTAAGCAAGCTTAGATTATCCTTAGTTTCTTACGTGGTTTTAGGTTTAGTATTAGGTATAGAGTCAGTATTAAATTTAGGTTTGGGTTCTTTAAGTATCCTTTTTATAGTAAAATACCAGTTCTTCTGGTACCTTTATATATTAAGCCTAAGCTTCTACTTAATTCGGGGTGTAGCGGTTAGAGTTAATTCGTGTAGTTTAGTGTAATTTATAGGTTCTTAGTGGGCGTCAGTGGAATTCTTATATTGGTGGAATTCGGTGGAATTCTCAGGTTAGTGAAATTTGGTGGAATTCTCGGGTTAGTGGAATTGGGTGGACTTTTTAGGTATAGGGTAGATATTAGTAGAAATTTTAGACTGGTGGATCCTAGTGGATTTTTTAGATTTTGGTTTAGGGTCTAAGCAGCAAGTTATAAGGCACTTCTGCTTATAATAGGAGGCGGTAAATAGAAGCTTAAGGTTGTCCTAATTAATAGTTACCTTATATAGCTTTATCCAGGGTTGTCTAAGGATTACTAGGTAACCTAGGGTAGTTATAAAGAGCTTAATTAATTCTTTATAGTTTAGGTATTAGAGTCTTAGGGCCGCTATATAAGTAATACGGCCTAAGATAGTGCGTTTGCTATTAAATCCAAATACGTTAATATACCGGTTAAGGGGTATTAGGGTAAACCTATTATCTTATATAAAGATCTTATTAATAAATCCTATACCACTAGCTCCTGTGTTAATTAGGGCTTAAGTATTAGCCTATTAACCTTTCTACCAAAGACAGCAGTTAACGGTTATACTATAATCCTAAGAGTTAGGTTTTGCAACATCTAATATATTCAACAAGATCCTGTAACATAGCCATCCCAGAGAGCAACTTAACTCTAAAACGTACCTTTTAGTGGTAAGTAGGAAGGGGTTCCTATAGAACGTCGGTTATAACTCCGTCCTTATAAGTAGTGCTTACTAAATATAGGGCTGGAACTAGGTGAAGATTAGGGACGGTGACTGGAGGATTAATGCGGTAAACGGTTATTAGTGTTGGCCGTTTGTAAGTTGTGTTGGGGTATAGGGACGGAGTAGTATCTTAAGATGTAATTCTTACTTCCGTATTTAAAGCAAAGGCCTAGTTTAATGCGTTATTCTCGTTTGGGGGACCCTAGTGGAGCGTACCCTAGGGTCCCTATATTAATATCCATGGCGTTAGGGTGCTTAGGCTAAGACAATAACTTAGTAAATATTTGCGGAGCTGCCGTATTATATTAAGAAGTGGACTTTGGTATTAGGCGTAGTATATTATTATACCGTTTATTAATAACGTTTGCGCAGGCGTTAAGGGCTCCTAGTAGGTCTATACCTATTAGGGAGGTTTTTAGTTTAGGGCTTAGAGATTTAATAAGACTGTTAATTAGTGTGGAGTTATTCCAGCCTGTTTCCTTTACGTAATAATTAAATTTAGAGAAGTATACTAGGAAACTTTTCTTTTCTTAAGTTATATAGTTTATCTTCCTTTAAGCAGTAGCTTGGCGGTTTGGGTTACCGTATATAGCTTTAAGAAGTATGACTAGGCTTTATACTAAGTTCAGCTAGAGAGGTTTAATAAGGTTAGCTGCGTCTTCTCCTAGTTAACTTAGGGCGTAGTAGAGTTAGTTAGCTTTAGTTAGGTAATGGTTAGCATTACCAGTTAGCTTATTCTTAAGCCGACTTAAGAATAACCAAAGCTCTTATTGTTTGCTAGTAAATACTAGAGGGTCTAGTAGTTTTTTAGATTATTGTAATGTAGTAGTTGGTTCTACTAGTGGGATAACTATTACTAGTTTAGGGCTTGCGTTCCGCGTATTAGCTTCTAGTAATGGCAATTAGTTTTAAAGGCTTAGCGTGGGCGTCTTAAGGGTGCGGATTTCTTTTTGGAGGGCCTTAATTATTTTCTAGTGCCGTGCTTCTTGTTTGGCTTGCTGTTAAGCTATAGCAGCTTAGTTTTATGCGAGGGCGTCTATAAAGGACTTTTGTATATCTGCCAATTATTCCTAGAGTGCGGATATAATGTTAACGGCCATTATAGGGGCTTTAAGGTCGTTCTGCATTTTATACAGGGCGGGGCAGAGTGTAGGGTTTTAAGGGTTTAACGTAATATAGTGTCACAGAGTGAGTATAAGTGGTAATAATATATAGCGAAGTAGATATTATTAAGCTATATACATAAACTGTGTAATAAGGTCAAGATATTGCATAAAGAAAGGAAGTAAGGAAACGGGAAGAAAAGGGTATATATTGATGACTTGGTTGCTTGGTTAACGCGTACACAGGGTAGAATAGGCTTTGGGTTATAGTCCTAGCAGAACTTGGCAGGATCTAGTGGAGAACGGCAAACTGCCGTAGATTGCCGTCACGTGATGGCAAATTATCTCAGATTGCCGTTACGTGCCTTGACTGACTGAGTCGTTAATATAGAGGTCGAGACGGTGGAAACAGGTAAACGTGTGCAAGGTGTCACGGAGGTGTCCCGTGACAATATCTATAGATAGTTAATTAAGACTCTAGCTATACAGTCATTTGGTTAAAGCTTTATATCTATGCAGTTGATAAGGCCCTTAGTGTTTACTAAACGTCTAATCTAGAGACCTGTTTTAAGACTTCCTACCTTATAAGCATAAACGGCAGCTTCTAGAAGACCATTTTCGCGGGCCTAGTGCTTTTCTAAGACATCTCTTACGGCTGCTTTTTTGCCCCCGCTACTATCAGTACGTTTATATATCCTTAATCTTCTTCTAGCTTAAGAGCCTTCTTAGGATTATCTTCTGCTTTTAGTCTCTTTGTTATTATCCTGCTAGTTCTACACTTTGCCTAAGTTGTTTTTAATATCTTTAATGTTATCTAGTGGCAGCTTCTTGGCTGTTATAACTACCTCCATCGCATATCCCTTGCCCTTATATCCACAATACAGTCCTTTATAAAGACGACCTCTAAGGAAAAGCGCTGGTTCCTATACGTCTAATTCCTGTTCCCTTGTAATCCTTAATAAGGTCCTTTACTAGTATAGCTAGACACAGCTTGGTTCTGTCTTTAGTTGTATAAGAGTGGCTTGGGCTTAATATGGTCAGCTATGCCCTGTATACTGCTTCACCGTTTCCACGGCGCTCATTTTCCAAACACCATGCTGCTGCCCTTACATAGGTCCCTTCCTTACCGTAGTGTCCATTCTCGCCGTGCAGCTAGCGCAGTACTGAATTCAGATGGCAGTAATAGTCGTACTGCAATTAGCTGTTATTTAATTAAGGAACAAGGTCGGCCTAGTCAAAAGCTCTAATCTAACGACATTCGACTAACTTGATTTAGTGACATAACGTGCTGATATTAAGCTCTGGCTTGATTTAATTTTTTTTAACTAACCGTAACTTTTATGCAGTTGTTCAATCAAGGCTTCCGTGTAGTTATTTAGTCAAGGTTCTGCGTACAGCTCTACATCTGGCTCTACATCGTATAATCGGCTCTATATCCGTGCAATTAATTAAGGCTCCTGATGCTGTTCTTATTGTGTAGCTGGTGCATTATTAAATTATAGGGGCGGTGTAGAGTTCTGCTGGCTCTATTGCTAAATAGACCAACTAGGATTTTCCGTCCCCGGGATAGAAAATTGCTATTGGCTTGCTAATAGGCAGTAAGCTAAACTAACATCTTTGTAGTAGATTAACACGTCTTAACACGCCGCGATTAAGAAAGTAAACAAGAAAAGGAGCTTTAGGAAATACTATAATTAAGTAAAAAAGATAGAAATCTTTTATACCGTTACCCGCGTCCCCTCCCCCACCTTAGAACTTAACTGTCCCCTAGTCGAACATCCTATACCTATAGCGGAGCCTACTGCGGAGCCTACTGCGGAGCTTGCGGTTGATAGCTGACCTGGTTAAGCGTCTGTCTCTAAGACCGTCTCTAAGGATTAGAAGACTTATTCTTCTTCCTAGCCTCTGCCATTTTATTTGCAGGCCATAACCTAATCTAGCTGTAATCTCCCAGTCGTATATTCTCCTACGGTAGAGCCTGTGGCTTAATAGTTATCCTGGTTATACGGCTGTCTCTAAGAGTTAGGCGAGTCTGCGGACGTTGCTGGCTAGGTGTTACTACTAAGTCCGTGGGCCGTACTTAATAGTAGCCCTCCCAGTTCGTGCGTTACTTATTACTGTTCTTTAGCACTACTCTATTATGGAAAGTAGTAAAATCCGTTTATCCTATAGGGGGGGCCTATTACTTTATCTGTTCTTTTTTTAGTCTATCTAGGTCTGTTCCTTAATATATATAGAGCTAGTTCTTAATACCTATTAGCCGTCCTTAATTGCCAAGCCACGGAAGTATAGGTCTAGGTTAATTATATATCCTAGCTACTAGTTTTCCTTACTTAGATAGATGTACAAATCCTTGCTAAATAAGATCCTTTAAGCCTTAATAGTCGTGCTTAGTAAAATGGTGACTTCCTCTATATCTAGAACAGGTCTACCGGCCTTGTCTTTGCGTGCCTTACTAACCCTATACGTCCCGTTACGGCCGTCTAAAGGCAGTAGAATCTTATAGATATTGGGGACCTTGCAGATATTAAGAATCCTATAGATATTAAGAGCCTTGCGGAGGTTAAGAGTCTTATAAAGATTAACAGCCTTACGGGATAAAGGGAGCTTAGGTGCTGTTCTGCCAGTTTTTATATCCTAGTGCTAGGCTATATCCTTATACTAGGCTTTAAACTATAGCCTAATCCGTAGTAGGTAACTGCTGCTATACTAGGGTTCCTCCGTATATACCTGGTCTAACTAGGTCCAGAAGTCTTCCTATCCTTTAGTAGTTAAGTTTATTTCTTTACTGCCATAGCTTTTATATAAGCTGGATATTCAGAATATCTTCTTTTAGAAGAACAGCTATTCGCTTAACGTTCTCTACAGCCATTATTCTTGACTCTATAGCCTCCTTTAGTCTTTTAAATATAAGGGTACTGGGCTTGTCTACTACGGCTCCTGTCTTTCCAATGGGGGCCTGCGGTATTTAATAGGGAGCCCTTGCATAAACTCCTACCCCTTCTCTTATCTAGTAAGGTTTCCTGCGGCTACCGCTTTAGCTAAGATAGTAGTAAAGTCCTATACATAGTAACGTAATTTGCCCGGCTGTTCCGCAGATTTTTAAATAAAAGCTTCTATAAAGTCCCTTAATTCTATACGTTGGTAGTAGTTATCTACCTAATACTTAGTCCGTAATTAAACCGTTAGCTCCTTCCAGTCCCTTTAGTAAAACTTTAGTATTACCTAGATAGCTTCCGCGTATAAGCCTTTATAATAGTTAGGGAAATATATAAGCCTATATTCTTTGCCTACGCAATACCTTTAATATATACCCTTGTAGTCTTTAATGAACCTTAAGATACTCTTTCTGTTAAACCATAGAACCCCTTGCCTAAAAGAATCTGGCATTGCTACCGTTGGAACGCACACATGATGTACTTCCCTTGCTGCCTAAATGGGTATATACTGCGGCTGGTCTGCTTACATAGCTGCCTAAGGTAAGGGTATTCTAGGTAACTGCCCTAGCGGGACCCTAATAGGTGCGTGCCGCGGCTGGTCCACTTATATAGCCTTATTCCTAATAGAGGGTGCCTACTTCTTAACGCCTAAGGAGGTATCACCCTAGGAGAGCACTACTACTAAGTCTTAATGCGTTCTTCCATTTTGGCCTACTATTGTTCTATACGGTACTTCTTTATAGAGTGCCTCTTAAGTCGCTGCTAATATAATCTAGATTACTTAAAAGAATATAAAGCTAAGCCAGAATAGGAAGCTTTCAAGGACAGATCTAATCTTATATGCTTGCGACCTTGCTTAGTATTATCTCTTTGGTTCCTAAAAGGCAGCGCTAACTTTCTTCGCCGCTAGATGCCTTAGATCTCATTTCCATCTAACTAATTAGCCCTTAGCTTATCGTCTCTGCATCTTTAATAATGTTCTAGCCATGCTTATGCGGGCAGGTAGCGAGATATTAGGTAACTCTAACCGCGTCCAATAGGCTCGCTGGTTCTCTTAACGCCAAATTTCTAAGTATAGGTACCGAACCTAACTCCCAAGACCTTTTTACTCATACTCTTTTACCTCTTATTGCTACTTTTTTAGCCTATATATAGAGTCTAGCTGTCTTTTCTTTTCTATAGTTTTTCTATTTAGGGTCTACCTAGTTCCCCTTACTGTCCGATACTGCCTAGTTCTCTAGTTCTGCCCTCTTATCTATCTAGCTAGTCGTTCTTCTGCAGCTAGCCGTTTTTCTATAGCTGGTTATTCTTCTATAGTCGTAATATATTTCTGTGCGTCTCCTATATATATAGCACTAGACTTCTAATCCGAAGAGCTTGCCGTTATCCCCATATAGAATGCCAAATAATATGTAGGAGGGTACAGTGTCTCTCTAATAGAAAAGTCAGGGTGCTGTCTGTCTATTTGAGGGGACTTTGTAGACAGGGGGCTATAAGGACACGATTGTGGAACAGGATAGATTGGTGAGAGAGACGAATCCTTGAGGAGGTAAGGCCTCTGGGATCGTGGAGACTATATACTACGGGCACGTGCCTCCGGCACGTGACCGGCGACCATCCGAGGGGGTCCGGAGGTTGTCCTGAAGGCAACCCGAGGTGTCCGCAATAATATCCCTTACAGTCTATTAGTCAGTCAGTCAGTCTATTAGTTGGTTGGTTGGTTGTAATCAATCAGAATCAATTAGTAGAAAGCAGTCAGGAAGAAAGAAAGAAAAGAATGTATTTCTGGTAACTGGTAGGTTAATAATAATATATAAGGAGGGAGGAAAGCCAAAGGCTCTATAAATATAAGAAAATGCCAAGATAGTAGGCGACGCTCAATCTATACCACTACACTACTACTTTAAGCACGCTATATATACAACCCGCGTGCTCTATAATTATAATAATCTTAGGTACTTTATAACTATAAAGAGCTTATTTACTCGCTAGGCCTAGTACGCTAAGAAACTAGCTAAGTTTAATTTTAAGATTAAATATAAGCTAGGTAAAGTAAATCCCGCTAATATACTATCCTAGCGCCTAGATTATGCTAAAGGCTTTAAAGATAGCAGTAAGAGGACAGTCCTTAATACTATACTACCTATATTATAGTAAAGGTTATAGACTATAGGCCTTATAGGCGGCCCTAGTGCTACTACACCAAACCAGAAAGTAGTATATGTGTAGTATATAAGCGACCCTTATAAATATGGCGCCGGCAGACTAGGGTGTCCTACCATTCTCTTTAAGACCTCCTTAACTAGTCTAATAGCGTTTAACCCTAAGGAAAATCCCTTAGCCTAGGCAACGGTCCCTTATAAAAACCTAGTAAGTTACCTATATATTATACGTTACTTCGCGAGCACTAACTTTATACAGAGTCTCATGCCATAGTAAAAGGTAGTAGTAGCTGCCTTAACTAAAACGGCGTTTATAGAACACCCCCCTAAGTTACTAGTTAATTTTATTTATAGAGTATAAAAAAGGGACGCCTTTATATGCTTTATATATAATTAGCTAACCTAGGGATAGGTTCCTACTAGTAATAAGGACTATGCCCTTAATAATTAAGAACTTCTAAGGCAAAATAATAAGGTTTAGGTGGTAAATTATATACTACTATAATAGGAGATCCTTAAGTGGAATTAGGTGGCTATTATAGATTTAACTATACCTACAAGGTAATTGCGTAGAAGTATACTTAGAACGGCCTTACTAAAGATCTCCGCGAATACCTAGATAATTATAATGCCTATTAATGCTATAAATCACGCCGCTATAAACCCTATAGTAAGCTACAGCCTCTTTAAATCCCCACCTAAGCCTAGTAATATTATTTACTTAACTTTATTATAGATCTCCCTAAGTCTAAGACTCCTAATAGTATAGAGTATAACTCCGTCCTTATCCTAATTGACCATTTTATAAAGCTAGTACGCTACTATCTAGTATATAAGATAATTAATATTACGCAACTTATAGAACTTCTATTTAAAGTCTTTACGTAAACAGGGCCTCTAAATAATATTATCTCTAATAGGGGTAGTATATTTATAAGTAATTACTAAAGTACAATATATTACTATCTCCGCGTTTAGCATAAGCTTAGCACTATATTCTACCTATAGATAGATAGTTAGATAAAACGCTAAAACTAGGAGCTTAAGGTATACCTATATATATTTATAAACTAGAAACAGTTTAATTAGGTCTCCCTACTTAACAAAGCAGCCTTTACCTATAACTTTAAGGTCTATACTATAATAAAGTATTCCCCTATTAAGCTTACTTATAACTAGCTATTAAATATCCTAAATAGAGTCCCGGATAGCGTTTAAGACGCCTAATAAAATAGGAAAGGGCCTAGGTTAATAAATGTTAAACTTATAGAGACGTATTTATAACGGTTACGCCTTATATATAAGGCAGCGGCGGCGTTAATAATATATACCTAATAACTTTAGGTAAAATACTATAATTACCATCTGGCTAAGTATTTCGCCGTTAGTAAATAAGTCCTATTCTCTTTTAAGAACATCCGTATAAAACATCCCTATAAGAAGCTTAATAGCAAGTTTATAGGACTATTTTAGATTCTAAAGCGCGTAGGGTAGTAATTATATAAGCTAGAGCTCCCACCTACTATAGTATAGCTCCACCTAGTCTTTTATGTCCCCTTACTAGAGTCTTACAGGTTATGCCCTAGGTTTTTACCCCTAGTAGTAAAAGAGCTTAAGAAAGGCAGCTAGGAAGTAAAAGCAATTATTACCTATTAGGATCGTGCTAGACAACTATAGTACCTTATTAAATAGCTAGGATAGCTAAATAAGTATAATAAATAGAAATACAAGACGGAACTTAAGAATTATTAATAACTACTAGATAAGTACTATAAGCGAAATACCCTAGCCTTATAGCTAAAGCGTAGGTAAAAAGCAAGTACCACTGCTAAGATATAACCTATACTAAAGTGGAGTAGAGAACGTCCTAAAGGATTAAAAAATAAGCAACGCTTGTAATAAGAACTGCGGTATATATATAGGGTAAAGCGTAATTTATTAATATCCTATATAAGTCACACTCTAACGCAACCGAGCTATATTAGTAACTTATAGGCAATTTATAGGCAAAGCTATGGCGTATACTAATAACAAAGCTTAATTTAGAAAACACCCTTTTTAGACCTAGTCTATTACTCTATACTAGCTTAGCAGATTATTATATTAGAGAATAGGTTTACTTAACTGGGGTCTAAACCCTACTAGTAACCTCCTAGCAGTAATCTATACCGATAACGTATATACTATTCCATATATATACTATATAAATAATATATAAGGCTAAAGTATAGGTTAGTAGCAGATCTAACGGGTATATAGCCTTACTATTTATAAATCTAGCTATATATAAGTAACCTATAACCTACCTATAAAGTATATACAGTGCTATACCAGTATAGCGTAAGGCCAAAGTATAGGGTTAGTGGTGGATTTAATGGGCATACTATCTTACTGCCTATAAGTCTAGCTATATATAAATAACCTATAATGTACCTGCAAGGTACCAGCGACCTACCTATATAAGCGATTTTTTGGAATATTTTTAATAGTCTACTAAATTTAGGCGAGCCCTAAACAGGCTAATTAGGATTTTCTATCCTAGGGATAGAAAATTGCTACTGGCTTGGTTAAATATGGGGAGTCTTGGTAAGGCAAATCTAACTAATTAAATAACTTTAACCGGCGGTTAAAGTTCCTTAACATCTTTATGCCACGTATATATACTACCTATCTCTCTATACATAAAATTAAGACGCTCTTTTTCCTTTAATTTTTTTTCCTTACTAAGGTTTTTATAGGGTTTTATTAAGGCTTAAGTATATAAAGGATTGGGGACAATCCTTTTTAAAAAAGGGGGGGGGGGGGGGCATTGTTAGGTAAAACCTAAGTAGATAGTTATATAGCCGCAAGGTATGGGCGACCCTGGAGTAACTTAGGGGTAACTCGCCTATAAGATATATGCGCTGTATATACCTAGGGAAAACCCTTCCTTACCTCGCATGCAGACTCCTCCTTTTCCCTTAAGGATTTGTCTGTCTATACAATATACCCTATTGTCCCACTATTGAGCTCCCTATCCACATCCTTACCTCATAAAGAAGGCATATACTAAGTATAAGGAGCTAAATATACCTTAAGGTAGATAGTAATTATTTAGTTAAAAAATATGGAGAATACGTTAAATAGGTCTTAAAGAGACTATAAAAAGAATAGATACTAGTAGTAATTAAGAAATATAGGTTCTTTATAAGACCAATTTTATTAATTTTATTATTAAACTAAATAAGATTAGCATAGACTTAAAAAAAAGTTAAAGCTATAATAAGTTAATAAGAACTAGAGAACGATATCTAGTTAAGATTATTTTTAGGGGTTTATAACTACTATAGGAGGTATATTATATAGTAGTTAAAAAAATATTAAACTATTTATAAGACTAATAAAGAAAGAGGAACTATAGGTATAAGGAAATAAATAAAGGAAACTGTTCTAGGAATTTAAGAAACTATTTACTTAGGATCTCCCCACATATATATAAGGAGTAGTCCGCGTGGGCCCAATAGGGATCCAAATCGGACGTTAATGTAAGGCTATTGCCCAGGTGTACGGTAGGGAGCAGGCAAGCCGAGCATGAGTCACAAGGAGAGTCGATGGAAGAGGACGATATGGTAAAGAGTAGGTATGGCAATACCTCGTACGGAGACGAACC
>Ga0307507_10005023_pt1 | contig 22355 bp, 4 predicted proteins | sample 7_EM_MG_FD_207223 | JGI IMG/M metagenome (GOLD analysis project Ga0307507, IMG submission 207223) | Populus trichocarpa ectomycorrhiza microbial communities from riparian zone in the Pacific Northwest, United States - 7_EM | ecosystem: Host-associated > Plants > Roots > Unclassified | place... | reverse complement strand
TAGGACCATAGTAAACATATATAAAAGGGCAGCCGCCAAGGCGCTAGCGGTAAGCGAGCCAATCGTAGGTTGGCAGAATATGGCAGCAGCATGGCAGAATTTGGCAGGTGACGCGCTCTAGCACCGTTATATTACCCCCCCCTCCTGAAAAAGCCTGCCCTTAGGCGTTGTCTAAGCTCCCTATTGTTGTCTAAATTGTTGTAATTATCTAACCCTTCTTCCCAGTATTTAATCTAGTTGTTTAATTTATGTAGTGGTCTAGGGAGATTAGGGTGGGCTAGGTGGAAATCTTGTAGCTTATAGAGGGAGTACTTAAAATTAGATACGGGGTACCACTCTAGGTCGTTGTTATGGCCTATCTAGCTTATATGGTATTTTAAGACATTATAGACCTTTTTTACTGCTAGGATTTCTTTAACTTTCTATTCTTTGTCCTCAGCAATCTGGATTAGTGGTGGGGGGTTGTTATACTATCTAGGTAGTAGATTATCCGCAGCCTTTTATAGCCGGTTTAGGGAGAAAATGGGGTGGATCCTTATTGACTCTAGTAGCTTAACCTTAAAAGAGTGTCCTACCTTTTAAAGAGTCTTATATGGGCCAGCTATTTAGTGGTTTAACTTGTGGCTTAGCCTCTAGGTTTTCTAGTTCTTTATTAACACCTATACCTTATTTCCTACTTAGAAGTCTTCCTTATGACAATATTAGTTTATATTGGACTCCTTTTTTTCTTGCGCCTTTTTTATAATTGTTTAAGCAGTCTTTTAGGCTCTATACATTCTCTTAGCAAATACCTAGGCCTCCTTGTAGCTAAGGCGTTCGCGGGCCGTAGCGGGTTTAATAGGCCTATCCTAATTAAAGGACGTTTGTGGTGTATACCTATAGAGCAGTTTGAATGGGGACATCCCTATACTGTTATAAGGGAGTGTAAGCTGCGCGTAGTCTATTATAGGTAGTAATTCCGACTAGTTGTCCTGATAGTAGTCTATAAAGGGCCGTAGTCGCTGGTTAAGGTACTGGTTTATAATCTTGGTTTAGCCATTAGTCTAAGGGTGGAATATAGTAGAGAGCTTAATCTTAATTCTAAGGATATAGTAGAGTTTATTCTAGAAATCTAATATAAACTGGGGGCCACGGTTAGAGACAATTAATTTAGGGGCACCGTAGAATTGATAGATATTGTTAATGTAGAGGTGGGCTATATCCTTCGCAGTTGTGGTCTTAAAATAAGGGAGGGAGACGGATTGCTTGCATAGTTGGTTAACTACTATAAAGGCTGTATTATGGCTGTGGGCGTCCTTTGGAAATAACTTAAAGTCTATAGTAATATGTTGCTAAGGGCATTCTAGAACTGGCAGTGGTTATAGCTACTTAGGAGTTTAATCCCTAGGGGCATTTACGCGTTTATAGGCGTGGCAGTTTCTAATAAATTAATCTATATTGGATAGAAGTCCTCGCCAGTAGTAATAGGGCGCTAGTAATTAGTAGGTCTTATTATAACTAGGGTATGCTATAGAGACTTAATAGTGGGCTTTGCAGATTAACTCTGTCTATAAGTTATTAATATCTGGAACTATAAGCTGTTTTTAGTATAGAAGTAGTTCTTCTTCTATTTCTAAATTAGGGTCCTCCTTTGCGGCTTGGTTGTAGAGGGCTTTTAGGGAGTTAGCCGTGTGGTTTATAGTTAGGATGTGGTTAACTAGCCCTATTAGTTTATCTAAGATTACTTTCTTTAGGGGTGCTAGCTTATTCTGTTTAGAGTTTAGTTCTTTAAGAATTTGCGGGTTAAGCTATTTGGGATAAAGGAGGGCGCGCGTTTAGTATTGGGTCTTTAGCTTATCCTAGGGTCCTATATCTTATTCCCTTTAGGTTAGTGTATTAGCTTTAGTGTTTTACTTGCCAAAATAATATATAATTGTAAAGAAGAATTTAGAGAGTATTTTGGCCTAGTAGGCTTATTGTCTAGTAAGCTGCTTTATAGTTATAAAGTACTCTAGGGCTTTATAATCCATATATATCTTAATCTAGGAGTTTGTGCCTTTAAGCTTTGCGCGCTATTGGGACAGCGATTGGATAATAGCTAGTATTTCTTTATTATATACTTTATAGTTATACTTAGCTGGGTCCATTGTTTTTAAAAAGAAGGCAATAGGGTACTATTTGCCGTCTGGATATAACTGTAATAGGATTCCCGCTATAACTCTGTTAAAAGCATCCGTCTCTAGTATTAATTTAAGGTCCGGGTTATAGTGATAAAGGCTTAGAGAAGAGATAAGCCAATCTTTTAACTCTCTAAAGGCTTCTATATAGTCGTTATTAAAGATAAAAGGCGTGTCTTTCCGGGTAAGTTGTATAAGAGGCGTTGCTATAACTCTATAGTTATGGATAAATTGGTGGTAGAAATTATAAAAACCTAGGAAGAACTGGATCCCCTTTATAGTATAAGGGGGCTTCTAGTTGCGGATTGCGTTAACCTTTTTAGGGTTAACTTTAATCCTATTTATACTTACTATAAACCCGAGGTACTTTGTGCGTTTTACCCTAAATTTATATTTCTTAATATTAACTTATAAACCTGCGTTTTGTAATCTCTCTAGGACCTTTTTAACGTGAACTTAGTGCTTAAGTTTGTTGTTTAAGTATATAAGAATGTTATCTAGGTATGCCGTGCAGAATTTGTTAAGGTAATTAAAAAGAACGTTATTTATATACCTTTGGTATGTAGCTGGTCCGTTTATTAGTCTAAAAGGAAGAACTTTGCATTTATAGGACCTATAATGGGTACGGAATATTATTAAATCTTTAGATGCAGGGTCTATCCTAATTTAGTGGAAAGCTTGGCGGATATTAAGTTTAGTAAAGATCTTTGCCCAGCTTAGACGTGTAAGGGTTTTATTAATTAACGGAATAGGATACTAATTCTTTTAAGTAATAGCATTTAGCTTCTAATAGTCAATATAAAAACAAAGGCCTCCACTAGGCTTTTTTATAAATAGGATAGGGGAAGTAAAAGGGGCTTAACTTGGCTTAATAAACCCTTTATCTAAGTTATTAATTAAGTACTGCTTTGTTGCTTTTAGCTTGTCTATTAATTATTAGTAAAGGGGGCTATAGCCTAGTAAGTTATTAGCTTCTAATTAAATCTTATAATTGTATATTTGGTAAGGGGGTAACTTGTCTAAAGCCGCCCTTAAGAACGCGTCCTTATACTTGGTATAGATAGTAGGAAGAAGATATTTAACTAGTTCCTTATTAGTTTCCTTAATTAGCTTTTCTTCCCTCTTATTAATAATCCGGTTAATCTTGTATAGGCTTGTTATAAAGACCTTATTTTCCTTCCGGTATATATTAAAGTGGAATGCTATAGCGCTAATTACAGCGATGTCTACTGCAGGGGGGTTGTAGGATAATAGGGGCGTATATAACCTTAGGGCCCTCTAGGGTATTGGCATTGTTGTTACTCCTTTTAGCTCCTGTTGCATTTTTTAGAGGTTATCCCTTATATCTTATTGGTACGTTCTTTTTTATACCAGTTGGATCTGCGCGATTTAGATACCGTCTATATTACTATCTATCCCACTTCTGTACGTAGAGTCCTCCTTAAATATAGCGCTTTGGGAGAGTATCTTTGTTAGTATGGAGTTCTTTCTAGCTTCGTGGCGGGCGTCTTCTTGGGCAAAGGCTAGGTTATAGGCCTAGACATCCTACTAATATATAGGGTTAGACTTCGCGGCTAGTGTCTTATAGTTGGTTTGGATTTCTCTAACAAAGGAGGGTAATTTTGGTCTATCCTTTAGCTAGACAAACTGTCTTTATTGTATATTTAGCCAAATATTAAAGTAGGATATCTATTTTTGGCTAAGGATTATATTGTGGGACCTTAGGTCTAAGATGTAGAAAGGGATACTATATTAATGTTATCTATTAAGGGAGATATATAACTTTAGGATGTGGGTAACCGGCTTACTGGCTTAGCTATTATAGCCTTTTACCTAGATAGGCTTCTCTAGTAGGGTGGCTTTTATATTTAGAAACTTGGCAACGTTAATTGCATAGGCAGTATTTATAAAGGCAAAGCCATTTGCTCTAGTGTTAATAAGGGTAGTTAAGTTAACTCTATATCTATTTTAAGATACTGTATATGGAACTATAAAGTGTTTTCTACCTATTAACTAACTTAGATTAATCTCTTTAAGATTAATAGGATACCTTAGGGGGGAGTCTTTCCCTAGGGTTCTTCTTTTCCTAACTTATTAGACGTTTCTCCTTTCTCTATCTCCTTAATATCCCCTAGTTCTAGGCAAGATAAGGTAAAGTAACCCTCCTTATTACAGTTATAGCACGTGGCCGAGGTGGGGTTGATTGGGGTATTGTAATAAGTACTAGTTGAGGGTGTGGTATATAGCTAGTTAGGCAAGGCTTGCCAGTGCGTAGTTATAACCGCTTTTGGTGCAAGAGTAGACGTAGCTTGTCTTCCTGCTCCAGCTCCTATAGGTGTGGCTGGCGAGTTGCGATTGCTATATAGTCGCTTCTGCTGATTAGGGTGGGCGTTAATCTGCTTTAGTTCTACGTCTAAAGATAGGCAACAAGCTGCGAGTTTTTTATAGGTTAGTAGGTTATTTAAGGTTACAGTAATTTTCTCTTATAGCTAGATTATTAGCTTATTGTATAAATCTAAATAGTAGTTCTTAAGGGGAACCTGGCCTTCTCCCATAAGGTATAGGAATTAAGTCTGGAATTTGGCAAAGGGTTAGTTTGGTTTTATTATTAGGCAATTATAGTTATACTAGGCATCCCGTACTTTGTTTAGGTTAATGTAGATAGTAGCTAGGTGCCGTATTATCTTGTTAATAGATGTAAATTGGACAGGGGAATTGTCCTTAAACTTGGCTTAAAGGTGCCGTTAGGTATCCCCTATGGTTTAACTAAAGAGGTAGAGCATTTTGGCTTCTTTAGAAAGGAAATAGTTGTGGTTAATATAGAGCTTTCCTTGTACTTAAATCCTCTAATTCTTAAAGGTAGGGTCTATCCCATTAGACAGTAGTTGGGGGTTAGGGAGCTTAACAGACTTTAATTATTTTATTATTATGTCCATACTCCCTAGTGTGTTATATTTGGTTAAGTAAATAGGACGACTAGGACTTCTGGAAGGGGGGGCTAAGCTTTATAGGGCTGTAAGGCTGTCTAGGATCTCTTATAGGGTCTCCTATATACTTTAAGCTTGGAGATAGTTGGCTTTCTAATTGGCCGTTAGGGCATAAATCTGTTTATGTATGTCTATACTATTATCGTTATCCTTAATTTTGGATCCTAATTAAATCTCGTATTCTTCTTAGGTTGGGGCAGCTCTTTTAGATAAGCTTGCTTTAGGTGCCATTATTGGCTTCCTAGGGTTTATTAGAATTATATAATTTGGTTTTAATTCTAGGGGTATAGGTCCAATTCTATCTGGTTTATAGGGTGGGATATTATTAAGGCCTTCCCAGGCAATATAGAGTTGTTTTGGTGTCTAAGTATAGCGCATTAACGCGTTATTGCAGATAAAGTTTTTTATGGGGTAGGATATTATTAAGGCCTTCCTAGGTAGTGTATGGAGAGCTTAATATAATGTGACGGCTTGTATAAATGCCTCTAAACTAAAGCTTGTGGATTGCTATCTAATAAAGATACTAAGCTAAGGAGAAGAAAAGAAGGGGGTCGCCAGGACTATAGTAAACATATATGAAATGGCAGCCGCCAAGGCGCTAGCGGTAAGCGAGCTAATCGTAAGTTGGCAGAATATGGCAGCAGTATGGCAGAATTTGGCAGGTGACGCGCTCTAGCACCGTCACACTCTTAAGCGATTTCTTGATCCGTAAGGTATATAAGTAGATCCTATAAATTAATAGACCTTACAGATCTTGTTATGTATTCTATTATATAACTTGGCTACCCCTTATCCTATAGTTTAACTAGTTCTAGCGCCTTCTATACTTCCACCACTAGTCTGTTTGCGTTTTCTCTTAGTAATCGTATTACTGCCGATATAAGGTCCGTAAAATACTATATAAAAATTTTGAGAGTTAACAACTAAGTAAAAAGTTGGACTATATTAGACTAGGACTATTTAAAATTATAGCTAAGATCTTAGAAGTTATATATTAACTAGACTTACCAGAGAAAATAAAAATCTGCCCTATATAGCATATTATATTACTAAAGCTAGCATATAGAAATATTAAGCCACTAATTTATAAAGCAAATATATATAGAGGATAAAAAGAAGATAAATAGAAGGTTTTAAAAAATATTAGTTATAAGAATATAGACAATAAAATATGGTATAAAGTAAAGTAGATAGGCTATAATAAGACTACCTAAAAGCTACTAAAGAACCTATAAAACGCTATAAGAAAGGTATAAGAGTATCGGAAGAGATTAGATTAAAAAGTATTAATAAGAAAGAATTGCTAAAGAATAAGTTACCTAAGGGGGACCTAAGAGGATTATCTGCTAAGGTATTTAGAGTTATTTCCTTCCCTACTTAAGATAAATCCATTTTAGCCTCCTTATACTTAAGCTCCTAAAGACCCTATTTAGTAAGCTTCCATTTCTTTAAATAAACCTTCTTATAAACCTTCTTAAGACAAATAAATTAAGTGTGATCGGCTAGTTAAATATTAAATACCTACCGTTCTTTAAGATAAATACACTCTCCGTTATTTTAGAGCTTTTATACCTTAGCTAGGGCTAGGGCTAGTTTACCCTTAAGGCAGGCAGCCTTAGATTAAACCTAAGACCCTATAATAAATTAGATAAAATACTAAACGCCTATAAAGAATAACAAGACACCTATATTTAGCGTTAGAGATAGATTAAATATTATAGGGCAATTGCATATTAAATTTTATATACTTAGTATAGAAATAAGGTTAGCGACTAGATGGAGCCGTAATTATAATATACTAACTTCTTCTTTATATAATAAGAATAAAACGGTATAACTTTACAAAGTAAAATAATTGTAGTTACTAACTAGTTATAATATATAGAGTATAAGAATCTAATAGAAGGCATTAGAAATAATAAAAGTTATTAAATTAAAGACGGAAATTCTATACCTCTAATTAACGACTTAGAAATAGAAGATATCTTTAAGAATAAAGATAAAGAGAAGGGGGATAGTGTTACGGACCTTATATTAGTAGTAGTATAACTACTAAGAAGAGATATAAATAAGTTAGTTAAGATAGTATAGGAGGCGCTAGAACTAACTAAGCTATGGGATAAGGAGTAGTTAAGTTATATAATACGTTATATTATTAGCTTAAAACGTAGAAATATAGAAACGTGGAAATATGCGACGTACTAATATACTAACGTATTAATGTACTTAGCATATTTTATAGGAGTTAGATTATATATTTAAAGGACTATAGTCCCTACCTAAATAGTTTTCTTCTTTATAGTAAATCTTAGAGTATAATTAAAGTTAATCTATTAGGCAACCTACTCTATAGTTATGTTTATATTATTAACTATTCTATACCTATATACCTAGCCCATTAACGAGTCCACCGTAGTATTTTCTATAAGGCTCTATTATACCTAGCTTATAGCGATCTAAACGTTATAATATTATTTGCTAAAACTAAAATACGCTAATTGCTTCTCTAGTTCTCCGCTTATTCTTCTAGATCTCTTAAAGTTATAATTAATACTCTCTTAATATAGCTTATATATTATTCTATAATAGCTTAATCTAGTATAATATATTTACCTAGCTATTGAAAAATGTTTTTTTACTTATTATTACCTTATTTTTAATACTACTTTTAATATAGCTATATAAGCGTATATCCCTTAATACGGCAATTTGCGTTTAACGAGAAGGTAGCCCATGCTTAGATATTTAAAGCCTTTAATTTTATAGTATATTAATATATAAGCTTAATCTTTAAAGTTGATTTGCTTAATATAAGGTAGCTAATACGCGTTCTTATTATAGAACGGTGTTTTAAATTATACGTAGATGTATACATAGTTTTAAAAACAGTATTCGCGCATAGACTACCTTCTTATTAGACGCTACCATGTTAAGGGATAATCTACTAGTAAAGAAGTAGCGCTTTATTACTACTTTATAGTAGCCCTTAGTATATTATTCTTTAAACCTAAATAGTAGTTCTATATTTTCTTTTTAGCCTAATTTCTAGAACTACTTAGCTCTTAGTATACCTACCTTTAGCCTATTAATAACCTTTTATACTAGTACTTTATACCTTAGGTAGCCTAGTATTCTAAACTTTAATTACACCTTAATTTATACCTTAAATTTTAGCTAATTTTCTTTTAACTTATATCTAGTAAATATATTTTTAAAATCATTAGGAAAACGGGAGAGTAGTAGGGCTAGCCCAGGGTTATTTTAGCTAGATCTGCTAATCTACTTATATATACTTCTTTACGCTAGCCCAGGGCCATATTAGCAACATTAGTAATATTAACACGTTTTATACATTTTATACGTTTTATACATTTTATATATTTTATATATTTTGTATATTTTGTATATTTTTATAATATTTCCTATAGCTGTAATATTTATAATTATAAACTAAATAATAAAATTTTAAATTTAAATTTTAAATTTTAAAATTAATAGTAGCTATAAAAGGTATATATCGCAGAAGCTGTATAAAGGCTTAATCTATATTATAATACTGCTTCCTTAATTAGCGGTGTTTCTAATAATCTGCTACCTATCTACCTACCTATCTACCTACCTACCTACCTACCTGCCTATCTACCTACTTGCCTACTTACCTACCTACCTACCTACTTACCTACTTACCTACCTACCTACCTATCTACCTACCTACCTACCTGCCTATCTACCTATCTGCTTACCTACCTACCTACCTACCTACCTGCCTACCTACCTGCCTACCTACCTACCTGCCTACCTATCTACCTGCCTACCTATCTACCTGCCTACCTATCTACCTGCCTACCTATCTACCTGCCTACCTATCTACCTGCCTACCTGTCTATGCCTACCTCTTGTGCCTACTTGTCTATACCTACCTATCTATATCTGTAATTTGGGGGAGAGGTCGGCCTGATTAAAGGCTCTGCTTGATTCGATTGCGATTAATTGTATTAATTCGAATCGTTCTCTATAGGCGTTCGCTAGCTGTACATTTGAACGGTGGTCGTTAGGGTGCCTCCCTAAGAGGCCTCGATTTAATTTGGTAATAGGGTAATATTAAGGCTTTAATTCGATTCGATCGATCGATTGAATTAATTGTAGTGTTCACTGGCCGGTCGTTTAAACGATTATCGTCTGGCTCTGGCGACGGTCCTACTTACCTACCTACCTACCTACCTACCTACCTGCCTGCCTGCCTGACTGCCTGCCTGCCTGCCTGCCTGCCTGCCTGCCTGCCTGCCTGCCTGCCTGCGTTAGTGTCTGGTTCAATTCGGGGGAGGAGTCGGCCTAATAGAAGGCTCTAATTGATTTGAATCGTTCTCTATGGCCGTTCGCTGGCCGTACATTCGAACGGTAGTCGTCTGGGGTGCCTCCCTAGGAGGCCTTAATTCAATTCGGTGACGGGCCGATATCAAAGCTCTGGTTCAATTCGATCGATCAGTTAATTGAATTGTTTGTGGTGTTTGCTGGCTGGTCATTCGAACGGTGGTCGTCTGGTTCTGGCAACGGTCGTCTCGTTCTGGTAACGGTCGTCTAGCTCTAGGAGGTCATCTCGTTCTCGTAACAGTCGTCTGGTTCTGGCGACGGTCCTCTGCTGGCTGCCGTTCTAGTGCCTCCTAAGGTAGGGAGGATGTAAGGAAGGGTAAAAAATAGGGTGGCTACAATGGGTAACTTGGCAGAGGCATGTGTAGGCTATCGGGAATATAGCGGGGACCCGATAGTAGTGTGTGTCATGCGGAGCTTCGTGTAGAACCTCGTATAGAGCCTCGTACAAAGCTTCGTACAGAGCTTCGTGCAGAGCTTCGTGCAGAGCTTCGTGTAGAGCTTCGTGCAGAGCTTCGTGCAGAGCTTCGTGTAGATCTTCGTGCAGAGCTTCGTGCAGAGCTTCGTGCAGAGCTTCGTGTAGAGCTTCGTGCAGAGCTTCGTGTAGGGCTTCGTGCAGAGCCTCGTGCAGAGCCTCGTGCAGAGCCTTAGTAGTATAGTATTGCGCTCTTTTAGCTGGCGTAGTGCTAGTATATAGCTTTAGGGTTTAGCTAATATGGCGGAAAGCTGGCGTAGAGCTCGAGGGTTTAGCTAATATGGCGGAAAGTTAGCGTATAGCTCGAGGGTTTGGCTAATATGGCGGAAAGCTGGCCCCTGGCCCAAAAAATACTTTTAGCGAAACTAAATTTCCTGCGCCACTCCCCGTTTTCCTGACGGTACTTAAATATTGTAATTATAGTATTAACTTTTTATCTCGTTAAAGGTATACCTATAGGGGTATAAAAAGACTTTGGAATAGATTCGAGGGAATAATATAAATTCCATTTAAATCTAAGAACATAGCTCTTGCGGAGAATAAGACGTTACGTAAAAAAGAGAAAGGAATAACGCGAGAATCCTATAATTAAATAGTTAGGGGTCTTGGCGGTTAATACGTGCGTATATACACACGTAGTCTTTAACAAACTTCGGTAGGATTTAATTAATCTAGTAGAACTTAGTAGAAGTCGATTAAGCTAGTAAATTTTAGTAAAATTTGGTTAAGGCGTTAGGTTTTATCCATCAAGTATTTTATTAAGATATTCCTATTATAACTAGGCTAGTCCTATTATAGTACTCCTTCTTTAGCCAAAGGTCTAAAATACTTTAATAATAGTTAAGACTTTATAACTTATCGCACTTTATATACTTATATTAGGTAGCGGTATAGAGTTTTACTAGTTCTAATCGTTAAATAGACTAATTAGGTGTAACGGGACTAGCCCAGTTACAGTAGGAATGTCTTGGTGAAACACTTGATAGATAACTATATAAAACTGTTTGTAAACTGTTTATAACTATCTGCAACTATCTACAACTATCCGTAATTGTTCACCATAATCCACCGTTTTCCACTAAGTTCCGCCAACTTAATTAAATTTCACTAAATTCCACTAACATAATGGAATTTGGTTAAAACTTATTAAAATCCGCGTAGGCCTATGCCCACGCGTCTGCTGCTAAGACCCCAAATATTTAGTTACAAGTTTCCTATGTTCCTTTCTCTTCTTTACGCAACATCTTGTTCTCTTTAAGAGCTATATACCCTTAGATTTAGATAGAATTTATATTATTCCTTTAAATCTTCCCTAAAGCCTCTTCGCGCCCTTACACTATATTACATTAAAACAACTACTATTAAAAATAGCAAACAAACCTAAATCCCTTTTAATAACCATAAGTATTATGTCCCTAGTTAGGGAACAATTAACTATAATATAACAATCCTTTATAGATGCCCTAGCTTAACAGCGGGCTATACTAGAAGCCCAACATTAGCAATTAATAGAAGCACTCCGCAAAGAACTCTATAACGTCAAGGCTCTTTTGTTAGAGACCCTAATAATAATACCTATAAACAAAATTAAAATAACTGTATCTAAACCCGACCTGTTAAATGCAAACACTAAACCAGTAATGGTAACTTAACCTGTATCTATAATGAGTTTAATACCTACTATAAAATATAAAAAGCTCCCTAATCCTTTAATGTTTAATAAAAATTAAAATAACCTACGTCCCTTTGTAACCAAGCTCCGTCTTAAATTTTTAATAAACTATAACTAATACCCTACTAAAGCTAGCAAGGTTAGCTACGGAGTGTCTTATTTAAGTAAGACGCTGCATATACCATAGATCCATTCTTCTATGATGGCACCTTCATTAATTTTAAAATCTTTATCTCTCTACTAGAATAAATGTATAATAACGCCAGCCGCGAATACACAGCTGTTACTAAACTTAAGAACCTATAATAACGGAACCAAGACTTTACCAGCTTCTTTTTAGAATTTTTAGGCCTTGTTAGTAAACTAGATTAGAATAAAGCCGCTAGAGTCGCTGCCCTTTAATAAGCTATCTTAGATGAAATTAGAGCCTAGTTAGTAGGTAGGGAACTGCTGAAAAACCTGTCCGAATTTACTATAATATGCTAATAAATTAATAAGGATCTTTAATATAACAAATAAACTCATTCCCTAAAGTTAACTATACCTTGCATTTAAAACACCCCAAAATGCAATCCGTCTCTAAAACCTAAAAGCCCCATATACAACCCTATAGACCTCAATGCCGCTTAATCCTATACACCCTTAGGAACTAATAAATAAAGAACTTAAGCCATAAATAGAGAATGCTTTGGATACAGTAAAAAAGGATATATTTAAAAGCATTGCCAAACTCACCCCTTTAAAAAGGTCCGCTGTAGCTCCTCCCGTTCCTTAAATCATACCCATTCCTTAAGCCATACTTATTCCTTAAATTATATCCACTTTATAAATCGTACTTAAATACCATAAAGCATCTCGCCCTTAGTTAATTTGGAAAACAAATCGTCCTAAGGCCAAGTCGCGCCTTAGGATAAAAGGTAGAAGAGCATAAGTGTCTAGGCTCTTCCAGCGCTAATACATAACACAACTCCCTTAATGTACTTAGCGAAATTCAAATACTTAGAAAATGGAAGGAAGTATGAATCCTTATAGACAGCGGAGCTACCAGCATAGGCTTTATTAACAAGAACTATACAAAAACTTAACGCCTAAATTTAAAGAAACTTAAAAGCCCTAAGGCCTATAGGGCTTTAATGGCAAACCCTTAATATATGGTAAAATAATGCACTACGCCCTAGTAAAAATGTAGATGGGTAAATACCTTAAACACATCTCCCTGTTTATATCACCCTTAAAGCAATATAAAGTTATACTTAGATATGGATGGCTAAAACAACACAACCCTTTAATTAGCTAGGTTAAAGAAACACTAAAGTTCCATATAACTTACTGCTAAAGTCATTACTTAAAAAACCATTTGCCCTATAAACATGCATATAACTATTTAAATTTAACATAATATAAATTACCCTTACTACGAACCTTGAGCCAACACAATAAATCTATAACTGCTGATTATAACAAAGAATGTAAAGATGTTTTATTAAAACCTCTTAAAATTCGGATAATATAAGCCGCACCCTTCATTTTATTAGCAAAAAGACAAGATTATAAAATCTTTGCTGTAACTATAGAAGATATTAAGAAAGCACTAGAACCAAAACAGTATATTAATCCTTAACCTCTTATACCTAAAGAGTACTATAACCTAATCAACAAGTTTAAAAGATGATTTGTAGACTAACTAGCCCCACACTAAGATAAGCACAATTTCAAGATAGAACTTAAGCTAGGTATAATACTAAAGTTCGGTCTGCTATACGGTATATTACAGGAAGAATTGCTTGTAATGCAATAATACCTTAATAAGCATCTAGAAAAAGGATTTATTCGCCCTAGTTAATCTCCATTTATCTTACCCATACTATTTATTAAAAAGCCAGGAGGAGGCTTAAGATTCTATATTAATTATTAAGCTCTAAATGCAATTACAATTTGAAACCAATATCCAATTCCCCTAATTTAAGAGACGCTTAACTATTTAGTAAAGGCACGGTACTTTACAAAGCTTAATATAGTTGCAGCCTTTAATAAAATCCGTATATAAGAAGGAGATAAGAAGTATATAGCTTTTCATACATAATGGGGACTCTTTAAATACCTAGTAATGCTGTTTAGCATAAAGAATGGTCCCAGTACATTTCAGTAATATATTAATAATATGCTTTATAAATTCCTTAATATATTTGTTACCGCGTATATTAACAATATCTTAATCTACTTGTCCTTGCTTTCCAAATATCAGAAACACATTAGAATGGTCCTTAAACGCCTATAAGATGCGGGCCTATAATGTGACATTAAAAAATGCAAGTTCCACGCGTCCAAGGTTACATACTTAGGCTTAATAATATCCTATAACGGAATTAAAATAGACCCTAAGAAAGTCACCGCGATTATAAACTAGGAAAGCCCTAGTAATATACAAGACATTTAAGGATTTCTAGGATTCGCAAATTTCTATTAACAATTTATTAACCACTTCTTAGAAACTGCTTAGCCGTTAGTAAACCTAACAAGAAAGAACATAAAATTTAAATAGACTATTAAATACAAACAAGCTTTTAACAACCTAAAGCATCATTTTATAACTGCTCCAATTCTCGCCCACTTTAACCCTAACCTTAAATGCATTATTAAAACAAACTCATCCAATTATGCGCTAGGGGGAGTATTATCACAATACAATAAGGACGGTAAGCTACGTCCAGTAGCCTTTCTCTCCTGGAAACTCACCCCTACTAAATTAAACTACAAGATATACAATAAGGAACTGCTTACAATTATTAGATATTTTAAACAATAGCATCCTAAGCTTAAAGGATTGTTATTTCTAATATATATGTTAACGGACTATAAGAACCTATAGTACTTTATAACTATAAAGCAATTAACATAGCGCTAAATTCGTTAGGCTGAATACCTCTTATAATTTAACTTTAAGATTATATACCAACCGGGCAAACTTAATTAGAAGCCTAACATATTAATATAACAACTATAGGACCTACCTGTAAACGCTACAGATAAATGGATTATAAATTAATTACGGATCTTATTGCCTCCTAAATGTTTTAAAAAACTACGTCCTATGTTTCTAGATATGGAACTTAACAGAAATAAATTAGAAGTTAATAAATAGGAAATGGAAATTAATAAGCTAATGGAATACAAATACAAGAACAACGTATAGATAATAGATGTAATAAAAGCGATTTAAATAGGAAAATAACAGCATAAGGATATTACACTTGCTAAATGCGAAATTTAAAATAACCAATTGTACTACTAATAGAAGATGGTAGTTCCAAATTCCAAACCCTTACAATTTAAGATACTTAAATTTATACACAACTCCCCTATAGCAGGGCACCCTAGCTATGCAAAAACTTATGAAATTGTTTAACGAGCATACTACTAGCTTATAATGCACGACTATATATAAAAATACGTTCAAGTATGCAGGATGTGCGTGTGTGGAAAGACTTCTTATATAAAGAAGTAAGGAGTACTTTAACCGCTACCAATTCTAATATAAAGATGGCGCGACATTTTAATTAACTTTGTAGTTAACTTGCCTAATAGTAATGGGTTTATAAATATTATGGTAGTCGTTAACTGCCTTATAAAAATACGACATATGATTCCTATGGACTTAATTAATACGATATTAGTAGCCGAATGTTTTATTAAGCACGTTTTTAAGCTATATGGACTTCCTAACATAATAGTATCCAACTACAGAAGCTAGTTCATTTTAGACTTCTGGCAAGCTTTATATAAACAATTAAGTATTCAAATACAACTCTTAACTGCATTTTATTTAGAGATAAATGGCCAAACTGAAATCGCGAACGCGATTATAGAACAATACTTATAAATATACTGCTCCTACCTGCAAGACAACTAGAAAAAATAGCTGCCTTTAGCTAAGTTTACCGCGAATAATACAATAAACGTATTAATAGGCGTAATGCTATTCTACGTAACTTATAGACAAGACCCTTAACTTAGATTTAAACTATAATCTGAAATTAATATAATAAAACCCACAATTAAATAGATTTAGTTAATTAACACGCATAACTTCGCCAATTAAATAAAGCAGTTAACAGAACTATTATAAAGTAAATTAACGTACGCTTAAATGTTATAGGAATGGCATATAAATAAAGGACAAGCTCCCGCATGGGACTTTAAGGAAGGTGGTATAGCCTACCTAAATATACAAAACCTAAAGACTTAACGGCCCTTAAAGAAACTCAATTGGAAGTTCGTAGGCCTATACTAAATTAAAAAGAAACTGAGCCCATACGCCTATAAGCTTAAACTACCAACTATGATAAAAATACACCCAACGTTTTATATAAGCTTATTATAACCTTTAAAAGATAATCCTATAACTTATAAAGTGCTGCTACTACCTCTTATAATTGTTAACAACGGTAACAGTTCTTACTTTATTAACTTAATTAACAATATGCAATAGAAACCATAATTTAAACAATTTAAACTTCTTATTAAGTGGGAAGGATATAAAACATAAACCTAGGAAACCTATAACCAGATTAAGGCTAACGCGCCTGCCTTAGTAAAAGAGTTCCATAAGGACCATCCTTCGCGGCCTACTCTAGCTAGATGGACATAATATAAAGGTAAATAACTACCACCTAATATAAAGACATAAAATATAATAGCAGGAAACTTAAAATTAAAAAGAACTTAAAATATATTATAACGCTTATAACGCGATAAGTTATAAATTCTTAACTAAATTAAATTATTTTGGACCTTTAGCTAAAAAGGGGGGGTACTATAACAGGACTAGCCCAGTTACAGTAGGAATGTCTTGGTAAAACACTTAATAAATAACTATATAAAACTGTTTATAAACTGTTTATAACTGTCTACAACTGTCTATAACTGTCCGCAATTATCTGCTGTAATCTACTATTTTCCACCAAGTTCCGCCAACTTAATTAAATTCCACTAAATTCTACTAACGTAATGGAATTTAGTTAAAACTTATTAAAATCCACGTGGGCTTGTGCCTATACGTCTGCTGCTAAGACCCTAAATATTTAGTTACAAGTTTCCTATATTCCTTTCTCTTCTTTACGCAACATCTTGTTTTCTTTAAGAGCTATATACCCTTAGATTTAGATAGAATTTATATCATTCCTTTAAATCTTCCCTAAAGCCTCTTCGCGCCCTTATACTAGGATTTTCTATCCCTAGGATAAAAAATCGCTATTAACTTAGTTAAGGTGGTAAGTAGAACTAATGTCTTTATAGTAGGTCTTAGTAAGGCAAATCTAACTAATTAGATAACTTTAACTAGCGGTTAAAGTTTTTTTAATATCTTATATATTATACAACCGTATTATAAGTATTATAATATTTTTTAAGTTCTTTTTAATTTTAAGCTTTCTACTATTATATTTCGTATATTCGTATTAGGTAGTAGCTATTTACCTTTATATTATATCTATCTAGCTAAAGTAGGCCATAAGGAATAGTCTTTGTAGAATTCTTTTACTAGGGAAGGCGTATTGGCCTTAATTTGCCTTTAAGGCTCCTAGGTTTGTATTTTATATCCTTTCTATTTAGTAAGAAGTCTAAATCGTTTAGATTATATATTATATTATATATTATTAACCAAGTTAATAAAGTAAGAACTATTACTATTATTAATAATTGTAGGAGATAGCGGCAGCACCTTATAAGCCAGTAGTTTATTCTTTAAGGGTTATAGTAAATTTATATAGAACGTTAAGTTTATTTTTATTTTAGCTAGTAGTTTAAGTTTATAGGTATATAGGCTTAGTCTTTTCTAATTTAATACGGAGCTATAAACTTCTAGTTAAGCTTTTTTAAGGGCCGTTAAGTCTATAGGTTTCGTATATTTAGGTAAACTATATTACCTTTTTTTAAAGTCCTATATAAGGGCTCGTCCTTTATTTATATACCATTCTTATACTATCTAAGTGTATATTAATTCGTTTTATAATCTATATTAACTACTTAATTTAGTTAGTAAAATTATATATATTAATTAACTAGATTAATTAAATTAATAATAATTTATTGCTTAATGTCTGATTTAGATCCCTATTAGGCCTACGCGGACTACTCCTTGTATATATATGGGGAGAAAACTCTATATAAGAAAACCCCGTAATCTATCTCCCCGCCTTTTAGGACTTGCCTATACAGCGCCTACGCGTCTGCAAGTTACCTGTGGTGCTCTACTACCTTACTTTTTAACCTCCTTAGGAACTACTGCTGCCGTAACAAGCCTACGGACGCATTAGTATCGCGAACTTAACTCTACTACTGTAGAGTTATTAGGGGGCGCCTGGTGCTCGCCTCTTTACCTTCTATTACCATTTTCTTCGCGACCCGGAACTAGTCTAGTATATTTTAGCTAATAAGCTACTAGGTAACCGCCTTAAGACCTTTTTATATTAAGAGTAGTGTATTATAGTTTTCTGTGCTAGCTACTAAGAGTATTACTTCTTAGTTAGTGTGTAAGGGGCATAATAGTATTACGTGTTTTGGTGTCTATCTTAGCTAGCTATATTTACATTTTGGGCTACTTACTAGGATACCTACCTAGTAGAGCTAATCTTTTAGTCCTATTATTCCTATTCTTAGAAGTATTACTATTATATTTTCTGCCTTTATTAGGCCTTCTTAGAGCCCTTAGGTGTTTACCCCCTATAGTATTAACTATGCTATGGCCTAGGTTCCTCTTGCCTAAGACAGCCCCTATACCTTTAACTCCTATACACCTCTTCAGTATTGGTCTAACCAGTATTATATTGCGGTAGATGGTTTCCTAGTACTTTTTTATGCTCTACTTTGGCTCCTTTCTCTCTCTTACTATTATCTTTACTAGTCTTTTATACGTCTCCCTTCCTCCTCTATATAGGCCTAGGATTAATTTAATTATAGGTCCTATTATATTAATTTTAGATTATGGTTTTAAATCTAAGTTAAGTGTTTCACCTATAAGTTGTATAAAACGGCGTTACGCCTATTAGCCTATTTATTATATTATTTATAGTAAACTTAGCTAGAGGTATCTTCTTCTTCTAGTTATTTTATAGGTAAAAGTGTTATATTTATAACTATTCTTCTATTATTAATTTATATTTTTAGTCTAACTGCCTATTTTAGGATAGTACGTAGTTAAAAGTTATATTTATATATTCAATTGTTTATATAGGGCCTTCTAAAAGTCTAAAATAAATTGGCTTCTATGGTTAGATATTATTAAATTAGGAAGTCTATATAACTTAAATATTATAGAGTAAATATAGGTGACAATAATATAAATCAAAGTAGATATTATTAAGCTATATATATAGACTATATAATAAGGTTAAAATGTTATATAAGAAAAGAAGGTAAAGAAATAGGAAGAAAGAATATATATTATTAACTTAGTTGCATAGTTAATATATATATAGTAGAATAAAATTTGAGTAGTAATCCTAATAGAACTTAATATGATTTAGCAGACTTAGTAAAATATAGTAAAATGCGGTGGATTATCCCTTGTATGGATAAATACGCTCTATAAAATGCGGCCCGTACGCACATACAAAACTTTATAGGCAGTATCTTAGCTACGCCTGCGTGACTACAATATCTCGCAGCCAGCGTGCACGGTTTACATTTTATACGGCCCTATCTACGCAAGGGATAGTATATCGTAGTAGATTGCTATAGATTGCGGCAGATTGCTATTTCGTAACTAGTCTTTAATTACTAAGTTAGTAGAAATAGGTAGATGTATGTAAGGTATTATAGGGGTGTCCTATAATAGTACCCCCCTTTTAAACCTAAGCTTCTACGAGATAGGGTTATAATAGTTCTAGGTAGAGATTATAAAATTCTTTTACGGCTTATATAAGTCTAATAGAGTTAATAGGTTCCTATAAGAGCTTAGTACAGTCTCTCTATTTTATAAGTTATTTTTTAAAATTAAAATAGTATAATATTAGATATATTAATAAGAAAGTAGTATAATATAAGAAAGTAAGATTCTATAAAAAAAAATTAGTTTTATTAGAATAGTGACTAGCGTGGAGCGGAATAAACATAAAATCTACAATATGGTCCGTGTAGTGTTACGTCACGTACACGTCGCCGAGCTTAAAGAGACTGCCCAAGTCGTACCAAACAAGTTTTATTCTATTAATAGTAGAAATTTTTAATAATTAGGATTAAAAACTTAGTAGGTATAGATACTAGGGCCTAAAGTTTATCTTTACCTTAGCAAGCTTAGACCACATATTCGGAATAATTTTATATTAGTCTGTTACGAAACGAACTAGAATCCTTGGCATGCAGATCCTGATTTTTGCACCCAGCCTTACGTATAAAACCGCGAGATAACCAGCCTATTTCTACGTTAAACGCGCCTTATTGTCCATATAACGTCCCTATTATTAGTTAGTAAATTAAAGCTAACGTTACCCTACTATTTACCCTTTCTTAACGCGTTTTTTTATATTATAGCATTAATAAGAGCTAATAGAGAGCCCTTTTTAAACTCATACTCTATAACGGTTAGAAATATCTAGCCGTTGCCTCCCTTTCGTCCTCTACCGTCGCCTCCCTTTCATCCTCTGCCGTCGCCTCCCTTTCGTCCTCTACCATCGCCTCCCTTTCGTCCTTTACCGTCGTCTCCCTTTGCTCCTCCTCCGTCGCCGCTATAGCGCCGCGGCCTATATAACCCCTAAAGATATATTACTAGACCTAATACTAGATATACCTACTACCTACTATAACCGGTCTATAGCTATTACGCTATAGACAACTACTACGCTATAGGCGTACGGCAGAGGTACCGTAGGTGCACTAATATAACGTAGATGTACCGCAGGCGCACTATAGGCGCACTATACTATAGACGTAGAAAATAACTACTATAGATAATAACTACTACTATAATAGGGTAAAATATCCTATGCTTAGTGTCTTAGCATTTTCCTGTATTTAGAGCCTTTGGCTTTTCTCCTTTAATATTATAAACCTACCAGAATATATTCTTTTCTTCTCTTTTTACTAACTACTTTACTAATTACTTCTAACTAATTATAATGACTAATAGATAGACCGACAGACTAATAGTACCATAACTTTCCATCTAAGAGAGGATATATCCTCCTATACTACTATAATTTACTAATTTACCATAAATATACTGTGAGCTATTGTAATATAGACAACTACCGTATATATAACGGGCTTATATAAATACTTCTAAACTAAAGCTTGTAGATTGCTACTATACAAGAATACTAAGCTAAGGAGAAGAAGATAAGGAAAGGAGGCTCTAGGGGGTAATATATACGGTATGGGCAAACTCCGGAGATTACGCCAAGCTAGCTATACGGACGGTGCCCCAGCACCGTTACAGTATATAGGCGTACCGCAGATGCGTAGATAAGAGTAGCTAGATATATACTATAAGTAAATTCCTTAATCCTTAAATATTCTTTTAATTAACGGTAGTAGCTAGGCCTAACCGCTGGGTTTAAGGTACCTTATATATCTTATCCCCTATAGGGCCTTAATATTCTATTTCTTATAACCTAGTAACTAGCTTCGCGTTCTTTTTATATAGATATAATTATCTAGCTATGGCGTGTATAGGAGGCTTAATAAAGCTCTTGTAGTAAAGTCGCATATAGGTAGGCTATGCGGCCAATTTAGAAATCATATAAAAAATATTTAATATATATATAGATTAGTTAAATTAAGTTAAATATTAAGCCTCTCTGTAGCCTTAATTATATATACAAGATTCGTGCCCAATATACGTAAAATTACGTGCAGTATATATTAAAATCTGCCCAATATGCATAAGAACTTGACCTAGAATGCATTAATTTTAGATATATATTGTAGACCGTAGAGACCGTAGGGTTCGCGGGAGGATCTCACGGTTTTACACGTAAGGTTGGGTGTAAAAATCAGGGATCTGCATGCCAAGGATTCCAGTTCGTTTTGTAACAGACTAATCCGCTTTACGTAAAATCGAAAATGTGGTCTGAGCCACATTTACAACATTTATTTACGCTCCGACAATATCCGCGTTGCGGAGGTTGCGGATATTAAGATAACTCAACACTAATATTTTATATTACTTCCTAAAGTTAATCGATTATATAACAGAACCTAGGCTTTTAGAATATATTATTTTTATTACTTAGGTATTTTTAGGTCTTATGATCATTTTTATTTAAAAAAAAACGCATTATTAGGAATCCCGTAACTATATATAACTTTATTAAACGCTAGCTAATATATATAAAACCTATATAGATCTATAATAGCCACCCTAAAGAACCTATTATAGCCTGGCGGATATATAGCGTCTGTATTATAGTATATAAATACCCACTAAAACCTTATAGCGCGCCAACTACCAAGTTACGGATATTTAAGCTAACCTATAGTATACCGCTACAAAACCCTATAGGACGGAGAGGTAGAAGGTTAAATAAGATACTAGAACAGCCGCTACCGTATTAGGTGCCGGAAACTTGAACTTGGAGAGGTTGTACCATAGAGCGGGCGCGACGGTTCCGAATGGATATCCGCAACGTCCTCAATCGCACTGCGGGTCTCTTCGTGCAGAGCTTAGAGCAGAGCCTCGTGCAGAGCATCGTGCAGAGCCT
>Ga0307507_10005022_pt1 | contig 22356 bp, 14 predicted proteins | sample 7_EM_MG_FD_207223 | JGI IMG/M metagenome (GOLD analysis project Ga0307507, IMG submission 207223) | Populus trichocarpa ectomycorrhiza microbial communities from riparian zone in the Pacific Northwest, United States - 7_EM | ecosystem: Host-associated > Plants > Roots > Unclassified | place... | reverse complement strand
TTTCTTCAGCATATGTGGCTGTGAAGAAACATTTAATGAAAATGCCCTTCTTTCACAGTACCGCAATATCACTGCGCTAAGTTAGAACAAAGTCATACAATACTGTGCTCGAGTACTGTATCGGCATGTCTATTCAAGCAAACTGACGCCTACGGGTAGATATGAGTGTGTTTGCAAGTACGGCCTGTCACACTACTCTTCTCTGACAGCTAGCATAACTCGCTTATGCAACTGCGCGAGCAGAATACCGTACCATACCAGCGGGCGCGGAGAAACGAATCCCCCCGCCCAGCTATACTACAAGTACTGTTCATGCGCACCGCCACTTTAGCTCCTGCCCCACAGCACAGCACCTATGGTTGTACGGGTTCATATGATACCTCGCCTCTCGCTTCACCTAGCAGCACGGTGCGCTTCAATATCCGACCCGATTCACAATGCCGGCATCTGCCCACTGCCGGTAACTGCTCGCCAGAGCCAGCGAAAATAAAAATAAAAACTTAATATAATTTAAGAGCACAATACTCAAGGAAATAAATAAGTAAAATTACATAAAATGACAAAACACAAAAGGCATAAAACTCGAAACTCAAAAGACGCGAAGTCGCTTGTACTATACTCGAGCACTGGCTGTACAGTTAAGGGCTGGTCGTCCTGCCATACCGCACCATTCCTAGGATATCACTCGCTCACCCACTCACCAGATCTGAAGCGCCCTACCATACTACAATCCAATCCCGGAAGAAAAAAAAAAAGTTTGTGAATCCTTCCATCTGTGTGATCGACGTGGCGGGGAGGCGCAATAAAATTTATTTCCCTGCTGAAGGGGCCACCATACCATCCTGAGCGATGAATGAATGAACGAATGGATGAAAAGTGGAAGCTACCATGCCGTATTTCTGCACTTATCTGATGCATGTCTATGTTTTAAGTTTGGACTTTACACACCGGACGGTTGTGCGTGCCTTGTATGAGCACGTGAGTTGAGCTGATGAAGAGGAAGTTAACCCCCGCAAGATCATTATGATCACTCGGAGGTTTTTTATTATTATTTGCTTTTTAAAAAATTTCGCCTGTTTTCTCATTTGTCCTCGTTTCGTGTCTCGGGTCAGGTACCGCGCGCACGGAGTTCAAGGAATGGGTTTAGTCAACATGGCGGGGTAGGTGCAGTACGGTAGGCTGCCGGCGCGGTACTTGTGCTACGGTACCGTGCTGTGCGTGACCGACTTGCGGCCAAGGGTCTATTATATCCTTACCTTTTTATTGGCTTATCATTGCTTTTTGGATCGGAGGCATATCAGAGTATACCGGTGCTACTGTGGGCCCTATGATGGAATTGAAGGAAAGGCGAGGGAGGTCCTTTTTTTCTGACACCGGGGGATGGATGGATATAATAGATTCTCTGCATGATTCTCAGTAAGCGCTAGCTGAACAGTAAGTTAATGTGGGAAAGAAAAAAAAAGACGTCAATTTCGTTAGACCCTTCCGTCGCCTTGACCAGGGGAAAACTGCTGGATAGTAGCACAGGAAACTCTTGGAACTACTGTATCCGTGCCCTCTTGTACGAGGCGGATGTTTACTGAAAGTGTTTGGTTGAGCCGTTTTGTCTCTTGATTGGTGTTTCTTTCTTTCTCATTGCCCTGCCTCTCGCTATTACTAGGCATCTATTACTAGAGCTAAAGAATCGTGCCTAATCAGGTGTCACGCTATGCATAGGTTCTTATGTGCTTTGTGGGATTTGTCTTTTATCCCCCGAAATTAAGTGAATTCGTTCAGTGAGTGTGCAGGAAGGAAACGTGATGAAATGTTTAAAGATAGATAAGTTAACTGGGGGTAGTATAACTAAAGTAAGGGGGAGGGGAAAATCTTAAAGGCCGGTCTATAATGGTGAAAAGCAGAAACTGAAACAACTTGGGGAGAAGACAGAAAGTATAAAAAAGCAAGGACAAAAAAACAAAAACACCTCTATCTAACTAAACTCTATTCCTTGAATTTGTGGAAACTCAAAAGAAACGATTTTGGCGTGACATTCGTTTACCTCAAAACGTACTCGTGCTCACGTAGGTATCTGCCCGAGCTGATTAGCGATTGTCTGATAGGGCATATTAATGATACTTACTGGGTGAGATGGGCAGGCAGCATGTATCCTTGCAATCTCTCCGCCGCTCTTAGAGCGTCAAGCGCAACTTCAAAGTGTGGCCGGGAGTCCCTCGTCGGGGAAACGTTTCCAAGGGATATACAAGCTTCAGCCTTCTATCCGCCAAAAAAAACAAAAACCCGTCAGCTATGCACCTTACAATGGGGAGCAGCAAACGGCCATCCCTGCTGATAGGGAGAGTGTGTATAACTTACAAGCTCTAAGAGCTTGCCGGTCAAGCAATGGTGCTTTTTGGCGTTCTCTTCGGACTGCTTGAACAAGCTTACGGCGGAGGCAAAGGCCACACGTGCCTGGTAGTAATTCTCTGTACCTCGTCTTCTGTCTGCGACTGCGTCTTCCTCATCGGATTCTTCCGAAGAAGCAATCTTAGCCACAAATTGCTGAGCATTCAGGAGCCACCATCGCCCGTGGCCTGTACCGGAGTAAACACATGTCCTGTGAAAAAGCTGGAATGGCAGCGATCAGGCGGAGACCACTATTTCATACCTTCAAAAGCTCCAACGTGATCTGGATAGCTCTCCTTAATTCTGTTCCATTCTCTCACACACCAATTGGCTAGTCCCTCTATCCCGCCGTTGTCTGCATCAAAGTAGGCAAATTCTTGGACTTCATCGATGATCTGTAACCTCTCCTCAAGGCGCGCATTATCTAACATGACACCACTTTGGTCGATATTGCTCACGTAGGAGTGGACAGTGCCGATGTAGTTTTGCCAGCTGTCAGGGCTTCTCTTGAGAGCCCTATTGACATTGATGATTTCTCTTACTGAATTAGCAAAGAGATCTTGGTGAGACATTGTTGTAGAAGCAGGATCTAAAAGATTGATATGAGGAGTGGATTAAGAGCTGTCCGTAGAGATTGGGGGCAGGTAGATTTTGTTATCAGGGGATCTCAAGGGGGTAAAAACAGCTGCTTAGACTAAACGGTGGAAATATATTTCTCCAAGAGTGAAATTGAGCCTGTGGAGACAGTGAAGTGAAAGACGGGAGAGTGTTGTTTGAATGGAGAATTCTCGGAGGGGAAGAAGGCCCATTATATAGCAGAAACAAACTCATAGAGAGGCCCTTTAGACCAATAACAATCAAAGCGTTGGGGAATTTAGCTTGTCCCGAAGCCCTCGCCTCAACCTCTAAAACTATCCAGACAAAGACTAATTAAAACCTAAGGATAGAGGTAGAGTTACGAATGAGACCCTCCCCCCCCCCCGGCCCCAAGCTGAAAGCCATTACCAAAAGCATTAGACATGGATGTATTTCTAGATACAGTAGTCTATCCCCCCATCACGATCTAGCCCGCCACCGAGACCTACCGCAGACATCAAAATCACCCATATAGGCCATCGGGATATGACTCCAAGGGCATGCCTCCTAGTTGGCCAAACCTTCCCTGAGCCCGGGCATGCTTCCCGTTAGCTGCAGGATGATAGCAAGTGTCAACACTTGAGGTGCCACAACCTTGATGCAAGCCTAGCAGATAGTAATGTGCCATACGCCGTATCTAATGCCGTGCAGGCCCGCCTATCCGGCTTCATGGAAGCATAAGCGAATGAGGCGCAATTGTAATTTGGAATGCTCCACAGAGAATTCTATGTCCCAGAACCAAGGAACAATGAGATCCGCGTTCGGAGGTTCAAGAGATACGGCGCACCATCCAGGACCAGCATCTGTAAGCCCTAGCCACGAGGCTGGGGAGCCCCATCAGAGTGATCCTAGAGACATACGTTGAACGGAAGTTAAGCGGTATCAGTGACTTTATTCTTCGTCTTTTAGTCCTGAATAAGAACTAGTAGCTACACTAGAATACCACAACTTGTTAGCACAGAAGTACTAGTGATATCTTGGGTCGGGACAGCTACCCGGGGTAGCATATCTTGATGAAGTAGGGAAATGGGGCAAACCTAGATTAAGCAAGATACTTATGGGGGTAAAGAGGTGAGATAGTGACTGCATCGTAGTGGGAGGAGCATAATCGACAAATCACAGATAAAACATAAAAAAATAACTAAATTGTTGGGCGTTATGAAAGGTTGTGGAAGGTGCCGGAAAGACCTACGGGATAAGTCACTAAAGGAGGATTAGTTACAGGACTGGATGACTGAAGTATAGATGACATGGATGACATAGTATGATGCTGGCTGTGGGGCATTATTGGAGCAAAATAAATCTCAGGCTGAAGTTGCTCAGGGTTGCTTACGTTGTCGGGGCAACTTGTCGTTTGCTGTGCTTTTGTCAGCGAGTCTACCGTTTTTCCCGAGGCATTCAATACAACACAGCGAAGGGGACAATGAACAGAGGGGGACGGCGAACAATGCACCAAAAATCTGGTGGCAAACATTAAATTTTGTAAGGCTATTCACCGTACCCTCTCCTGTTCGCTGCCCCCCCTACTATGGTACTTGACTAATTTTGATACCCGAGTAAGAAGGCAAACATATTATCTCCCGCCCGGATGCCCTTCTTGTGCATTGAATGGTCTAGATTATTCGGATGCCCTCAATTCTCCTTTTTCTTGGTGGGTGGAATTTGGCTTGCTCCGCCACTGACCCCTCCCTTTTTCGAAGTTTGTAAAGTAAAATCATGCAGAAGCTAAAGGAAACTTAGGTTTCAAGGCACATGGCAATTGAAAGGCATCATGTTCGTTCGCTGCAGCAGGCGTAGTAGAGTGTGTTTCCGGAGAGCCTGTTAAGGCCTCATTTTCTGCGCAAAACAGGTACTGTACAGTAGGTGCGTTGGATTGTCTTTGTGTAATTGTCCTATTCGACTGAGCCTCAAAGCCGGGGGAAAGTAGAACGAAGATGCGAGGATGCGAGTACCGTAAGCGAAAATGGTATGGCAATGTATTGGAAGCGGTACTTGTAAAGCAAGTAAAGGGACGGTTTGGTTTCCACGAAGACTGTGGATAAAAGATGAACCACCCACCCCCCGAAAGTTGGTCCGGGTCAGCTAAATTGTCCGAGTAATTAGAGAGCGCTAGGGGAAATTGGATTTTGCTGATTTGGGAACCCAATAGGGTTGGTACCTGCTTCCTTGGGATGAGGTCCAAGGGAATCCTCGGTAGGGTAATTATGACAATAGATAAATATTTATTACCTGGTTTTTACCTACCAGCATGCGGGGAGAATTATGAGAAACCGCGGCTCTGTGCCCGTGGGGGGAAAATAACTTGTTCATCTTTTTTGGCGTTGTCCGTGTCTTCGTTGCTGCCGCCGCTCGTTATTCCTTTGTCACGGCAGCCTTACCGTTCTCCTTCCTCCATTCCCCGAGCCCCTTCCCCCAGACTTGAACTTGTAGGACCCCCGGGTCCTCGTATGTAGCACGTACAAAATACAAGAGGTTACGGGCAAAATTGGCCCTCTCTCTGTTCCTCTCTTTGATCGTGTCTCTGCTCTGTTTTCGTGTTCCCCCCGGCCAATCCGCTCCAAGTCCCCCGTTTCTTCCGCTAGGTCCCTCCACGACCGCCAACGGACATTCTATTTAACGACACCAACGACACAAACGGCCAATCGCAAAACTGTCAGGTCTGGAAGAGCTTGGGGCTTGCCCATGGTAGCTAGCAGCGGAAGGTGACCATCTTACGGCTCTTACGATCTCCATGGAGTCAATCGTTTTCGCAAATTCGCCTCTTGCCGAGTACCTTGAAGGTGTGTGTTGAGAATTCAAACCGGTTCCCTCGGCATGCTTTGTTCTCGGGTTGCTTTTCTGACTGCGTTCGCGTAAACAGGCAATGGTGAAAACGAAGCAGCCTGGGGCGTAGAACCATCGAGTCCGGAGCTTGCGGAAAAGAGCCAGCCAATATTTGCTCCACCACTGACGTCTATTACCGGCCGTTTCAGGAAAAAAGGGCTGAAGCCCTTGAAGTTGAGCGATCCCGGTTGGAGCCGAAAGGCAAAGTTCTACGAGCTCTTTTCCGTATGTCGCCCTTTTAACGCCTAGGTTGATCTTTGTTAACCCCCGGAATTGCCAAGAATTGGTGACTGATTTTTTATAGAGAGCTGTCGATTCGAGATTGAGCAGAAACGAAAATTCTAGATTCCTTGAGCGCTTTCGTTATATCATTGTCGCATCACAGCTTTTGAACGAACATGTAAACGTCTCCCATTACGATCGGAAGTCCGACTCAGACCCATTTTCTCCCGATGAGGGTGCGTCAACAGATATCTTTGGCCCACAATATGCGAAAAGCAGATATTGGGCTGGTAGCGGGGGTTGTGTTTTGGTTGTGTCTCTGCTGCTAGCGTGGGTATTGAGAGGTGGGAATGGGAGGAGCGGGATTAGCAAAGGCCGGGCGATAGCGGCCTTGTTGCTATCAATGATGGTAGCGATCTTCCTTTTTGCGCATGCGAGGCGTAGATGGCTGCGTTCTCTAAGAGCGAAAGCTATAGAGTTTGCAGCTTTGTTTGTAGAAAATAGTCAGACATTTGATGTTTTAGCGTCAAACGCCGTAACTCTTATCCAAGAGGTAGAGCTTGTTTCTAGAGGATATAGACTGTGAGTTTCCATCCCTTTTATGAACATTGTTCTTATTAAACGCAAGCTTGATGTTGTGCGAATTACCCCTGACAAATCATCCCAGTAGCACACCTTTACCCCCAATAACTCGATTAGAAAGGGATAGTCAGACTCGACGGTGTGCTCGATTACGACGTTCATTGCTTTCTGCGCTTGGCCTGGGAATACCACCGCATATCCGAGCTTGCATATCTCTCCGACATCTGACTCAGGAAATCGACCTCGAAAAGTACTACGATATATATGATATCCGCAGAGAAGATGTGCAAAACGTTGAGGCTGAAATAGATAATGGAGAATTTGATGATATGGAGAGCCTTAAAGCGTTGAAAGCGTTGGTTCATCGACTTCATACCGTTAGGAGGATATTTTTGTGCTGTTTATTAGCTTTAGAAGCTGATGGGCGCCACGCCGATTACAACAAGTGGCGCGTTACTGTTGAGCAATTGAGGACCCTTGGGAACCTAATTGGGGAGCTGGGTAGCGGGGTCAAGCGTATACTTGGCGAAGAAGAACGTATGCATATGTCCCCTAGCCTATGCAGTAGCCATGCTGTTAAACTAATCTGTTATAGAATTCTTTGTACCCCCAACCCCCAAATCACCGATGTCTCCCGAGAATGAGCGCTATCGCGGGCAACTTCGAAAACTCAATTCCCTTTCCCAAGCTCTTAGGGGGCTTCAAGCTAAGATGCACGTTCTCCGAGAGGAATCAGATCGCACTTTGAAGGAATCTACAGATTTGGTTGATTTTGGCCCCGACCTACTCATTCACTACGACTCCATTGGCGCGGATCTGCACGCTCTTGTCAATGAATGGGAGGACGGGCGCTCCTTTCTTGCGATGACCCTTGACCGAAACGCCAGCTCACCACTCTCAAAATCCTCAGGTTCCGTCAGTGGAACAACCTTAGTGGGTGATACTCCCAGGAATTCCATATTGTCTGGAAGTGGTGACACTGGGTGGGCAGATGATGCGGGGCTCGGCTTATTCTCGCCAACAACGGAGGATAGAGAACACCACTCCGAAGACGAGCAAGTGTTTGAGGCTATTGCTGAGCCTAGGCCCCGGAGTATAATGACACGGGATGAACGTATTCGCAAGGTCCAAGAGGAGAGGGTAAGAATCGCCGAACACAAGAAGGAAGCTGAAGCCGGATTGGCACTCCAGAGGGAATTACAAGCAGTCCTCATCAATCGCCCTCCATCAAAAAGAAATACTGTAGCAAACCATAATTCCAGTACAGCCACCCGTTATCTTGGTTGACCCCTACAATCGCTCCGGACGTCTAATCCTTTCTCCGACTGTGCTGTAATGGTTTCTCTTTCCTTGCTAGACCCTACATACTTACGGATGTTTATTCTATCATATTGGTAGACTTATTTTTCCTTTGTCAAGCAGCGGCGGGCGTTTTGGGATATTATACTTGGAGTGTTACGATTAATGGCTGAGAATGCCGACGATCCGATGATAGAAATCAAACTATGCCCCTTCCTCGGTGCGACGTTGGGCCTTTGTCTTTTTTGCTTTCCTGCTTTGTTGCGGGCTACCCTGAATTGTTCTTCCGTGTCTATATTTGTATTCATAACATCCTATCTTTCGTGCTATACTTTGCAGTTCTACAATTCGCTTTCCTCTCTCCTTCGGCTCCAAATTGTAAAATTTAGTCACCAATTCCTCTTTCAACCCCCTCCCCCGAAACCTGGATGAAACAAACAAAACGGACCTATCCGCGTTATGCCCATCATCCCCTCTCTTATCGATATAGAAAGAGCTAAAATAAAAAAAATAAAAAACCTCTCCGTTTCGCAACGCGCTCGTCCGCTTTTCCTCGTGCATTAATTCCATACCGTCATGCATCTGTAGAGGTGCTTCCGAAAGCTGCCGTGAATGAGGGGTAAGATAAACTAAGCCAACCCGCAATTCAGTGATTTGTCGGGCGAGTGATTTGCTATGATTAGAAGCGGTTAAAGCGCATTGCACTCAATGAGGCTGGGGAGGGATGTCAGCACGAGCAGTCTTGGGAGGGTTGCGGGGTTACTCTTGGGACGGGTTTTTCCCACGGGGTATTTCCCATGGGGCGATTAGGAGAATGTGATATTCTGGGTGGTGGGATTTTGTTCCGGATGTGGATGATATCATGCGGTATGGTTTTTCAGCCAGAGTGGGGGGAGGGTCGGGTGGGGTCTTAGGTGGGGATATGTCTAGATTTACGGCGGATACCGGTATATGGGAGACACCGTGGAATGGAGTCGGCCATTGCATCGTAAGGTAGTCCTGACCGATTGGTATCGTATGTTAATCGGGGCTTTCCGTGACCGGAGTTGTTGTGAGGGGAGGGGCCGTCGCCGCGCATCTATCCGATCCGGCCCAATCAAAGTTTATAGGCGCCCATCACGCTTGCCATGGTGCCGGTATTACATAGAACTTACATTCCGAATCCGACGCCATCGCAATGACTTTTTTCTTTTCTATAATGAAGCGATGGTATCTTGCTAATTCCTTGGAATTGGAGAGGAATAGTAGCTAATGCCTGAGTTCAGATTTGCCCCCCTTCTCTCGGCTTGGGATATCATAAAGTTGGTCTCTATCTATACTATCTTTATACCGAATGGAAAAGATATTACGGCGTAGAGTATGCCTGAGTCATGAAGGTATTTACAGCATGCTGACTTTGATACCATACTAGGGCAAAATCTCCACAGCTACTAGTATCGTAGCAAGAATGGGGGTTCCGAGGTACTGCCAGTAGCGGACGTAAACCTACTAGGTCGCCGATTCTTGTCCTATGAGCCGGCGAATTCTTAGCCATACGTCACCTATGCGGGTGCTGTGGCGCCCCGAGGTCAATTGAAATTTTACGGATAGCATCTATGTGTCTAGTTAGAGCAAGGTAATTTCGGGCTCGGAAAAGCGTTGGACCTTACCGGTACTTGTATTACAGCTGCGGCTCAGGGTCAGATGCAGTAGCTAGTTCCTGGTGCTCTGTAGCTCGCGGTGTTGATATCCGTGGTGTCATTGTATCTGTTGGTGGAGAATAGCAATTAGTAATCTGGTCGCCGGGATGATAATTCATTCGTGTTCCGAGGTGGTTTGTTGGCATCAGTTTAGTAATCGGCATGATGCTTTTTTGTCTGGTAATATGCAGGGTGTGAGACTTTTCTACCATGCCACCGTGGCCTAGGTAGTCTCTTGAACACTATGACCTATGATAGAATTTGGGTTCTGGTGCTGCCTAGTAGTTTAGCCGGTTTACGATGTTAGTTTTCCAGAGTTTTCTGGAAGCGCCCGAAGGCCTGGCGGTCACAATCGCTATATCCCGAGTCCTATCAACATGAAGTCCACCCAACATGCAGTCTAGAGGAAGCGAGTGGCACTAGTAGGGGAAGACTGCGATGCCGCAAGTAAGAAAGTTTTTGAACACTAAATCAGAAGCTGAGGAATACCGGCATCCTTGTACTTTTCTCCTCTCCATATGCAGCATCAACAAATTTTAATGCAGGCTATAACCCAGTAAATTCTTCCCCTTCGTAAACGTTACAACGGCATGATCAAAGCTGGGTTTTTGTCATTGCATTATTTGTTTGTGGTGAATTACTCATAAGAGCTAGAGCGATGAGGAACCCCTTGGAGGTAGAATTAGGATGCCTCTTTCGGAAATTTAGATTACCATATGCAATCGTACGGAATTCGATCTGCTAACAAACAACCTGAGAGAATTGACTAGAAACTGAGGCACTTCTGGTATCGCGTATGCTAGAGAAACCTCAAGAATAAAGATCTGCATGATTGGGAGGACTAACTCGTCAACACTCCCCTCGTCCGTCCAATCAGTCAGCCCGGCGTATAAATTTCCTGACAAAGGGGGATGTCGTGTTCGGCCATAGAACGATGAAAATTTCGCATCCCGTTCGCTCTGCGCTAAACAAGCATCGTATCGACCGGTTAGTACTACAGTGGGTGACCATGTGGGAATCCCGGTTGCTGAACTCTTTATGGTTGATTTTTTTTTTAGGTTCGTCCGCATTCCCGGCAAGATAGAAGGGGGTGATGCTAAGCATTTTGTGGCGTATTTTTTTGGCTGGATGACTTGACCCGCACAAAGTGCGAAATGAGGCGAACAGATCATAAGCAATCACTCGTTGACCTAGCCCAGCGAATGTTGGAGGCCGCGCTGAAGAGGTCGGAGATGAAGCGCAAAGTAATAGGACTTGAGCAATAAGAGAAGGAAAGAGATAGATTTTTATCTTGCTTGATCGCCTATAGACGCACCTAAGACTGCGGTACTTATAGCCATCTGCAGTATCATCATACATCAACATGACTCTAGTTACTTCCTAGTTCCCCATGTCCCAAGTAGCCTGGCCTCTGGCCGAACACATCTGTACCACACATCACACTGAAGTAATACTTCCAACAGCGAACGCACTAGCTCACTTTATGTTGAAGTTTTTCCCTTTCGCCCCCCCATTTTTATCTAGCTAGGATTGGGGGGGGGTTATTGATGCAATGACTATTTACCCTAAATTCCTTCGTACGTCTTCAAGTACTTGAACTTATAGCGATGCTAGCCCTTGAGGTGCAAATAAATGGAAAAACAACCTAAAAATTCCCTAAGATTGTGACGAATTCTCTCTAAAGGGTTGTTGGCTGGGTCGTGGTCAAGATTTATGGCTTTTTCTATTTATCGCTAAATATTGGTACCAGAACCTCCGTCTCACTAAAAGCATGTGAAATCCTAAGGCGGAAGAAGAGATGGGACAAAAGGGATTCACTTAACCCTCACATCAACTTTACACACTAGCTCCGTTGTGGTGGCCTCGCAGCGATTGCTACTATAAGTTAATGTTTATTCCTATGATACTTTAATTAAAAATCTTACAATTGTCTGAGGCCGGGATAAGCGCCAAAAGTAGGATATTAGAACAACCCCTCATCTCACAGCCGGGGGTGGGGCTAACGTTATAAATCTGTTGTTCAACTCTGTATTCATTATATGCCAGATACGGTACTGTTCTTGTTTGCTTCTTTTTGTCTTATTCTTTCTTTCCATGCGAATTGTTAGCTACCTCGGGGGAGGGGTGGGGGAATACTCTGGAAGAATCCATAACTTTCTGAGCCCCCGATTGCTTTCTTTTGTCACCGAGTGAGAACCAATAGACCTTAACATCAGCGGAGGATACTTACCAATTCATAAAGTGTCCGGAGGGCCTGGTGCCGAGATGGGTATCAATCAGTACCAAAGTGTCCGGGTACTGTAGGAGGGGGCAAATACCCCTGTGGCAAAGATGCTCACTAGAAATCCCAGGTTCAGGATTTTTATTTTATTTTATCTTCCGGCCTCTGAGGTTGTCTTGACACCTTCATTGCTACCGGAACTTAGGAATTCTTGGCTGTGGGTTCTTGGGTAATTTTATATGGCGGTGTCTCTTAACGTAATCCTCGGTGGATGAAGAAAAGCGGGGGCGATCATGATTTTGAAGCTTTGGGATGAGAGCCTGGTCGAATCAATCAACCTGATACTGCAATAATATCTGTGAAACCAACATGATTGGGCCCTGCTGTACTGTATGCGCAAACCCAAAGCAGCTGATGGCGGAATGGGGCGGTGATGAAAGTAACTAATATTTTGTGCCATATTGGTAGTAGTGGTAGTTTTGATCAAGCTCTTGCCACAACAGCTTCAACAGTAAGTATAATTCAAAAGCACAGAACAAGAGATCGCTCTAGGAAGAAGTCAGTTCTTCTCTGCAATCACAGGGTTCTATCTAAAACGGCCCCCGTGATTTCGGACGACCAGCGTCTGCGCACTCACGCCACAAAATAACAACCTCTCCCACGCCCCCGCCCCCCCCGAGTACGTCAACTATCAGTGTATCTGAAAAAAAATCTCTAGTAAACGTTGACCTAAATCTACTATATTCTACTCCTTTCAAATAAGAAAAGAGAAAAGAAGGCCTATCCCACTTTACAGGACTAAGACACCCTTCACCAAAAATTAAATCTCGTGATATGTACTTTCCCTAAACCTAAATCCATTCTACTGTTGAGCAAAAGGGCGAAATCGTCAAGGAGTGGGAGGGGGTTAACTTATGCAAGAAGCTTCTAACTTAATCCCAAAAACGCCAGAAGAAAAACTGAAAGAAAGAAACAAATAAACATCTCAAATTACCCCCTACAAAACCCATATTCATCGGATACTGCCTGCACCAACAAACGATGATTCTCATGAATCAAGATCATAAACTCCGGGAAATCAAACGGGGCCCAATTACCGGATAGGTCGGGAATGTCGGGCCTCCAGCAGCTCTCGCCTCTATCGCGCCCACCCCGGCAGCCCACGATAGCGGTGTCTAGCCATACTTCGTTCCACGAATGTCGGGTTTGACATTTCTCCGCTCCAACAGTAGCTTGGCTATTCCCTCATGCCCACTTTTGGCAGCCCAAGAGAGCGCTGTGTCACAGTGTTTGTCCGAGATGTTGGTGCTGACGTGTTCCCGCCCTAACAGTAGTTTCACTATTCCCTCATGGCCATACATGGCGGCGTATATGAGCGGCGTTCGGCCGGTGCTTATAGTTAAGGTGTTGAGGTTGACATCTTTCCGCTCCAACAGTAGCCTCACTATTCCTTCGTGCCCATTCTCAGCAGCCCACGAGAGCGCTGTCTGGCCATACTGCTTGTCAGGGATGTCGGGGTGGACATGATCCCGCCCTAACAGTAGTTTCACTACTCCCTCATGGCCATACATGGCGGCGTATATGAGCGGTGATCGGCCGGTGGTAGTAGTTAAGGTGTTAAGGTTGACATCTTTCCGCTCCAAAAGTAGCTTCACTATTCCTTCGTGCCCATTCTCAGCAGCCCATGAGAGCGCTGTCTGGCCATACTGCTTGTCTGGGAGGTCGGTGCTGACATGATCCCGCCCTAACAGTAGTTTCACTACTCCCTCATGGCCATACATGGCGGCGTATATGAGCGGCGTTCGGCCGGTGCTAGTACTTAAGGTGTTGAGGTTGACATCTTTCCGCTCCAACAGTAGCTTCACTACTCCTCCGCGCCCGTTCTCAGCAGCCCATGAGAGCGCTGTTTGGCCTTATTTCGCATCGCGCTGATCGGGCTAAGCACTTTTTTTTCGCAAGAGCAACCTCACTACCTCTTCATGCCCATATCTTGCAGCCCACATGAGTGGGGTCATACCCGCACTATCTTTTTGGTCCGCATTCCATCTGTTCTCCTTTATCAAGATCTCTACAACTTCAGCGATGCCGAAGTACGAGATACAATGCAGCGCAGAAAACCCGCCAGCAGGAATATACCCATCAAAAAGCTCTCTACTGATCGACTTCCAGAGGAATTTGGCAGATATGTGACTATCGAACTGATCAAGAAACTGGAGCGCAAATCCTTTTGCGCAATCCGATGGCTCTATTCGCATGTGGATTCCCCAATATAAAGAAGAATATTCGAGGAAGGATGTGCCTCGGAGGTCAGGGTATGGGCCGGCTGAAAGATCCCTGACGCACTGAAAATTGAGATAAGTCAAGCAGGTCTCCGCCATCGTCGAGTGAGCTCTATCAAAGAGGTCGGGGTGTGTGCAAAGATACTCCTGGAGAGTAAAATGGATCAACCTAACAGTCGAGGCACCCTTATCCACGGTGACAAGTCCTTGGCAACAGGGCAGCAAGGTCGATATCGCAGGAATGTTATCGTTATTAAGATCATCTGACCCTATCTGGATTGCTAGGGCCTGACGCAGTTCATCCACCTGCAGTGGCCGCCTCGAATGGGAGATCCACATCAGAACGGCCATTCCGAGTCTTGCTTCCCCCCCACCCTGAGCTTGTATCCTTCCCAGCGTTGCCCCGTACACGCTCTCCAAACCTAAACCCTTCTTCACTGCCCTAAGCTTTTGTCTCCTTCTATATATAGTCGTTTCTCCTAGGATCGTCTCGATACTTAAGAAGACAAGCAGGAACCTAGATACAATATCTGTCAGTGCACAACTTAAGGTACTGTTATAAGCGCCCCGCTTCCTGCTTACATTTTCGAAACTGTTTCGGGAATGCTCTTCATAATTTCCTCTTCCAGACTCTCGTCCATCGCCTCCGGCATCCTATCCTCCCCTAGCCTCTCTCGGAGGAATATGATGATATCATCGTTGGTCGGTGTAATAGATCTAGTCACTGCCCTCCCAGCAAGACGCTTCTCAACCTCGCCCCGGATATGCGGTCTCCCAGTCAGAAATATCCGGGCGCCCGGGGACTTCTGGAGAACTTGGTTGAGTGAATCAAGAAATTTCATCCGGTATCTTGCCAGGCACTCGTCCAGGGCATCAATGCATATAAATGTACATCGTGAGGACGAGATATCCTGCAAGAACTCCACAACTTCTGAGAGCGCTAGCCTCCGGCCACCAATCACCTTGCCTAGGTCCCGAAAAGCCTTTACTATTCTTTCCGGAATCTTGTCCAGTCCGCCAACAACCTGCTTCAGCACCGAATCCAGAATAGCTGCTGGGGATCGCTCGTCCTGAGTGGCGAAGTCGAAGTAGAAGCAGGCAACGCTAGCATTCCCCTTCGGGGCCTGCTCGCATAACGTATCTATCACTAGAGAGCTATAACAGCTTATTAGCAACGCCCTCCTTTCCTCTAGTATCTTCTCTCTTACCTGATGTAGGTCTTGCCAACCCCCGGACCTCCGTAACAAAACAAGGCTGAGCCATCAGATCCACCCCCACCAATCTCACCAAGCCAATTCCGATATTCCTCAGTTTGCAAGAGCTAGCCTCCCACCTTGCTGACCCTACGTGTTCGGATGCCCTCGTGCCGTGCCCCGGGTTCGAGTAGTGATAGCCAGGCCAAATTTTCAGCCTTCTCGTCGATCGCTATATTAAAAACATTAGTAGTACTTGTGTTAAAAGAGTTGGTATTGCCAGTGATGTATTGTTGAGACATCTTGTGTTTTTCGCTGTTTTAGAGGTGTAGAAGATGGATTCTCGATTTATACGGTGGTGCCTCCTAATAACTCCTGAGGGGTGAAGAAAAGCGGGGGCGATCGTAGTTTCGAAGCTTCACCCCTCGGGCGGTGTGAAACAGTAAAATTCGGTTCCAGCTGCACTGGGCCAAAAAGGTGCACTTGGGGCTCACAAATACTGGGAGTGACATCAAACGATGCTAGTCGCAAGTGAGGTGGGAATGGAGAAGAGAAGACAATGAAATTACCTCATACTATGCTCAACCGTTCAATAGGATTGATAGCTACAAAAAAAGAGAAAAAAATACGACTTGATCTAAAGATACGGCCTTCACCATATAATACCTACGACGAAACTAGGTGAGTGGTGGATGGAAATAAATAGCTCGAATTTTTTAAACACGAACCTTGACGATGGGATTTTTAGCCATTAAGTACGGTAAGATCTCGAACAATTGGACCATGTGCCAGTGCTGGGATGTTCGAGCTGCCTCTTGCAGTGAGGTTTGGTGTGTTTTCTTTTTTGATTTTGCCCTAGAGGGTGTTTTGGTGTTTTCGATCCTTTTCCTAAGGAGGAAATTTTGGACTACCTAGCACAAGATCACATTATCCAAGCTCTTATCGTACCCCAGTTCATTACTCATCCAGCCTCGTTGTGGGTATGGTTAAGACTGTAATAGAACCTTTTATGATAAAAAAGCCGAACAACTCCGACAAAGAGGGAACCCACATCCCAGGCTCATACAACCAAAGCGGCTTTGTGGTTCACATACTCTCTTCTGCTGCATTGCACGCAAAGTAAACTGGCATTCCGCACATGCTGCTTTAGATCCTCTCATATGTGTAAATATTGTCATCGTCTTCCATTGTCCACAAACAATCGCTTCGTCACATGTGTTTCTTTCCTATATCATTCGTTTATATTGGATTGCACCCCTCAGGGTGGTGAGACAGCGGTCTTGATTATTCGGCGGCTATTTCGTATAGGCCGGACATCTTTACACTCTTCTAAGTTTGGAAGCGTATATCTGTGGGGAACTCACGATGCGTTATGGTCCGAAAAAGGGAAACAGGTTTCTCCCCATGGAGGATGAGGTCACTGATGTTCTTTATATATATTCGGCCATTAGGCCCTTTTTTCTGGTTGATTGCAAGTAAGAATCACTGTTTGAGTTGAAGCTGTGTAAAGATATATACCGTTCCACCTTCTGGGCGCCGAGGCCTAGATTAGCATGGCTCCTTTTAGTTTATAATAAAGTTTGATTAAAGTAACATCAGAGCTTATTTCAACACATCCCGTTAAACCTATTTCGAGTGACCTTTCATGACTCACACCACCATCTAGTCGCTGTGCCTCTGCACTACAAAATATCACTCTCTTCCATGCATCCCCAAGTATGTTGGCAATTAGTGTACGGTATCTGAAAAGAGAAGAAGAAAAAGAGGGAAAAAAGCATTTTTAATAAGCATTAAGTTACCTAAATCCATTACATTCTACCCCATTCGAACAAGAAAAAGAAGACAAAAAGAGTTATCGTACCGGTGTTGTACAAAATTACAACACCCCCCACCAAAATTAGATCTCGAGATATGTACTAAACCTGAACCTAAACCTAAATCCATTCTACTCGAGTATTGTTGAACAAAAGGGCGAAATCGCCCAGGAGTGGGAGGGGTTAACTTATACAAGAAACTTCTAACTTAATCCCTAAAACGCCAGAAGAAAAACTGAAAGAAAAAAAGCAACTAAAAATCTTAGACTACCCTACAAAACCCATATTCGTCGAGCGCTGCCTACACCAACAAACGACGATTCCCATGAGTCAAGATCATAAACTCCAGGAAATCAAATGAGAGTCCAATTACCAGATAAGTCAAGAATGACAAGCCTCCAGCAGCTCTCCGAGTCTACCGTGCCCATTTTCGGCAGCCCACGACAGCGGTGTTCAGCTATACTTCGTGCCTCAGATGTCGGGTTTGTCATTTCCCCGCTCCAACAGTAGCTTGACTATTCCCTCATGCCCATTCTTGGCAGCCCAAGTGAGCGCTGTCTGACCACACTGTTTGCCCGGGATGTTGGGGTTGACATGCTCCTGCCCTAACAGTAGTTTCACTACTCCCTCATGGCCATTCATGGCGGCGTATATGAGTGGTGTCCGGCCGGTGGTAGTAGTTAAGGTGTTAAGGTTGACATCTCTCCGTTCTAATAGTAGCCTCACTATTCCTTCGTGCCCATTCTCGGCAGCCGACGAGAGCGCTGTCTGGCCATACTGTTTGTCCGGGATGTCGGGGTTGACATGTTCCTGCCCTAAGAGTAGTTTGACTATTTCCTCATGGCCATTCATGGCGGCGTATATGAGCGGTGTCCGACCGGTAGTAGTAGTTAAGGTGTCGAGGTTGACATCTTTCCGCTCCAAAAGTAGCCTCACTATTCCTTCGTGCCCATTCTCAGCAGCCCACGAGAGCACTGTCTGACCATACGGGTTGTCCGGGATGTTAGGGTCGACATGTTCCTGCCCTAACAGTAGTTTCACTATTCCCTCATGGCCATTCATGGCGGCGTATATGAGCGGTGTCCGGCCGGTGGTAGTAGTTAAGGTGTTGAGGTTGACATCTTTCCGCTCCAACAGTAGCCTCACTATTCCTTCGTGCCCATTCTCGGCAGCCGACGAGAGCGCTGTTTGGCCATACTCCACGTCCGGGATGTCGGGGTTGACATGCCCCCGTCCTAGCAGTAGTTTCACTATTCCCTCATGGCCATTCATGGCGGCATATATGAGCGGTGTTCGGCCGGTGGTAGTAGTTAAGGTGTTGAGGTTGACATCTTTCCGCTCCAAAAGTAGCTTCACTACTCCTTCGTGCCCGTCCTCGGCAGCCCGCGAGAGCGCTGTCTGGCCATACTGTTTATCTGGGATGTCGGGGCTTACATGCTCCTGTCCTAACAGTAGTTTTACTATTTTCTCATGGCCATACATGGAGGCATATATGAGCGGTGTCCGGCCAGTAGTAGTAGTTGAGATGTTGAGGTTGACATCTTTCCGCTCCAACAGTAGCCTCACTATTCCTTCGTGCCCATTCTCGGCAGCCGACGAGAGCGCTGTCTGGCCATACTCTACGTCTGGGATGTCGGGGTTGATTCCCCCCCATCCTAACAGTAGCTTCACTATTCCCTCATGGCCATTCCGGGCAGCGGACAAGAGCGGTGTTCGGCCCGATTTATTTGGGCTGTTGGGGTTGACATCTTTCCGCCTTAACAATAGCTCCACTACTCCTTCGTGCCCATTCTCGGCGGCCCACGAGAGCGTTTGGCCATACTCTGCGTTTAGGATGCCAGGGCTGATATCTTCTCGCCCCGGTGGCAGCTTTACTACTCCTTCACATTTATTCTCGGCAGCCAACGGGAGCGGCGCTTGGCCATACTGTGCGTCTGGAGTGTCGGGATTGATATCTTCTTGCCCTAACAAATTCACTATGCCTTCATGTCCATCCTCAGCAGCCCAGAGGAGCGGTGCTTGGCCATACTGTGCGTCTGGGATGCCAGGGCTGATATCTTCTCGCCCCGGTGGCAGCTTCACTACTCCTTCACGTTTATTCTCGGCAGCCCATGGGAGCGGTGCTTGGCCATACTGTGCGTCTGGAGTATCGGGGTTGACATCTTCTCGCCCCAACAGCAGATTTACTGCTCCTTCACGGCCATTCCCGGTAGCCCGCGGGGGCGCTTTTTGGTCATACTCTACGTCTGGGATGTCGGGGCTGGCCTCTCCCCACCCCAACAGTAGTCTCACTATTCCTTCATGGCCATTCCGGGCAGCGTACAAGAGCGGTGTTCGGCGGGATTTAGTTGAGCTACTGGGGTTGACATCTTTCTGCCCCAACAGTAGCTTCACTACTCCTTCGTGCCCATTCCCTGCAGCCCACGAGAGCGGCGTTCGGCCGCATTTACTTGAGCTATCGGGGTTGACGTATCTCCTGCGAAATAGGACACCCAATACTCGCGGTGCCACATCCCCCAACCGACGACCAATGCTCCCGGGATTGGCAAATCGCTGACCAAGAAATAACCTCACCACCCCCTCATGTCCATTTTCAGCAGCCCATGAAAGTGCTGTTCGGCCATTATTCGTACCTTGTTGATCGGGGTGAATATGTTTTTCTCGCAAGAGCAACCTCACTACCTCTTCATGCCCATATCTTGCAGCCCATATAAGAGGCGTCATACCCGCACTATCTCTCTGGTTTACATCCCATCTGTCCATCTTTATCAAGATCTTTGCAACTTCAGCGACGCCGAAGTACGAGATACCGTGCAGCGCAGAAAACGACTTGCGATCAGGAGTACGGCTGACGTGAAATTCCCCCCCGATCGACTTCCAAAGTAATTTGGCAGATATGTGACCATCGAATTGATCAAGAAGCTCGAGCGCAAATTCTATCGCACTATTTGAAAGCCCCATTCGCATGTGGGTTCCCCAATATAAAGACGAATATTCAAGGAAGGGTGCGCCTCGGGGGTCAGGGGACGTGCCGGCTGAAATATCCTTGATGCGCTGGAAGTTGAGGTACGTCAGGCAGGTTTCCGCCATCGTCGAGTGAGCTATGTCGAAGATGTTGGGAAGGGTGCATAGATATTCTTGGAGGGTAAAATGGATCAACCTCACAGTCGAAGCACCCTTATCCACGGTGGCAAGTCCTTGGCAACAGCCTAGCAAGGTCGATATCGCAGGGACCTCATCGTTGTTGAGATCATCTGACCCTATCCGGATTGCTAGGGCGTGGCATATTTCATCCACCTGCAGTGGCCGCCTCGAATGGGAGATCCACATCAGAACGGCCATCCCGAGTCTTGTTTTCTCCCCACCCTGAGCCTTTATCCTTTCCAGCATTGCCCCGTACGCACCCCCTAAATCTAAGCCATTCTGCATTGCCTTAAGCTTCCGTCTCCTTCCGTAAATAGTCGTCTCTTGTAGGATCGTCTCGATAGTTAAGAAGACAAGCAGGAATCTAGATACAATATCTTTCAGTACACGACTTTAGGTATTTTTATAAGTGTCCCCGCTTCCTACTTACATTTCCGAAACTGTCTCGGGAATATTTTTTAGAATTTCCTCCTCCAAAATCCCGTCCATCGCGTCCGGTATTGTATCTTCCCTCAGTTTCGCTCGCAGGAATATGACGATATCATCCTTGGTGGGTGTTATGGATCTAGTCGCCACCCTCCCAGCAAGACGCTTCTCAACCTCACCCAGGATATGTGGTCTCCCGGTTAGAAATATCCGAGCGCCCGGGGACTTCTGGAGAATTTGGTTGAGTGAATTAAGAAGCTTTACCCGATGTCCCGCCGGACACTCGTCTAGGGCATCAATGCATATAAATGTACATCGTGAAGACAAAATGTCCTGCAAGAACTCCACAATTTCTGAGAGTGCCAACCTCTGGCCACCGATGACCTTCCCTCGGCCCCGAAAAGCTTTGACTATACTCCCCGGAACCTCGTCCAGCCCACCAACAACCTGTTTCAGCACCGAACCCAGAATCGCAGCTGGGGATTGCTCCACCGGAGCCGCGAAGTCGAAGTAGAAGCACGCAACGGCAGCGTTTTCCCCCACGGCCTGCTTGCATAATGTATCTATCACTAGGGAGCTAACACCACAGCCCATCAGCAAACCTTTCTTTTCTTGAGTATCTTCTCTCTTACCTAATGTAGGTCTTGCCAACTCCAGGGCCTCCGTAGCAAAACAAGGCTGAACTACCAGATACACCCCCACGAACACCACCAACCCAGTCCCGATACTCCTGAGTCTGTAAGAGCCAGCCTCCTACCTCGTCGACCCTGCGAGTTCGGATATCTTGTTGCCGTGTCTGGGGTTCAAGTGGAGATAGCCAGGCCAAAACTTCAACCTTCTCGTCGCCCACGGTACAGTTATTCCACACATTGTTAAAAGAATTGGTAGTATTAAAACAATTGATATTGTCGTTGTGATCTTGGGACATTATGTATTTTTCGCCGTTTTGAGGGTGTAGAGGATGGGCTCTTGAGTAATTTTATATGGTAGAGCCGGTTGATGTAATTCCTGGGGGGTGAAGAAAATCCGGGGCGATCATGATTCTAAAATCCCGCGGATTAAGGCCTAGTCCGATCGGTCCACCCAACCTGGCCGACTCTCCTTGAAACCAACATGACTGTGCGCTACCATATGCGCAAACCCCAAGCGGTTTATGGCCGAATGGAGAGGGGATGGACCTCTCAAAGATCAAACGATAATAGATAACTTCAAACAATACCGTATTAATAATTTAATGCTGCTAGCACTGTGTAGTTCGGTAGGATTTTGCCATTTGTCCTGCATCTTACACCAGATATTATTTATTTTTCCTAGATCTACTGCGCAAGCACAGGGATGCCCAACTGCATCCATCCTTAGCTTATTACTTGTAAAAGATGCGGTTATTTCAATAAAGATACCGATCTAAAAAATGTAGCAGCCGTTCTATATCTTATCCGAACCCCAAAAACAGCAATTTCCAAATCCTTTTACATTTTTTTCCAATTGCGGTGCATCAAGATCGAGGATAAGTTTTGCCCATGAATTATGGGCGTCTCCACCAAATACTATCCCCTCGGCCGCTGAGACATTCCGGTCCTGTTTAAAATGTTGAACACTAGCCCATTTGAGTAATCGTGATAGGAAAAACGTTGTGCTTCAAAAGTAGTGTAGTGC
>Ga0307507_10005021_pt1 | contig 22361 bp, 6 predicted proteins | sample 7_EM_MG_FD_207223 | JGI IMG/M metagenome (GOLD analysis project Ga0307507, IMG submission 207223) | Populus trichocarpa ectomycorrhiza microbial communities from riparian zone in the Pacific Northwest, United States - 7_EM | ecosystem: Host-associated > Plants > Roots > Unclassified | place... | reverse complement strand
GGGAAAGATTTAAAGGAACAATATAAATTCTATCTAAATCTGAGGGTATATAGCTCTTGCTAGGAACAAGACGTTGCGTAAAGAAGAGAAAGGAATAACGAGAGAATCTTGCAATTAAACAGTTTAGAGGTCTTGGTCAATGCGTGCGCACATGCGCACGTGGATAGACTTTGGTAGTATTTAATTAATCTAGCAGAACTTGGCAGAAGTCAATCAAGCTAGCAGAATTTGGCAGAATTCGGTCAAAGCTTTAAGTTCTATCTATCAAGTATTTTACCGAGACATTCCTACTATAACTAGGCTAGTCCCATTACAGTACCCCCCCTTTAGCCAAAGGTCCAAAATAATACAATTTTATTATGTGACCGTGTCACGAGCGTTATAGTATTCTTTAAGCTCTTTTCAATTTTAAGTTTCCTGCTATTGTGTTTCGTGTATTTATGTTAGGTGGCAGTTATTTACCTTTATATTGTGTCCATTTAGCTAGAGTAAACCGCGAAGGATAGTCCTTATAGAATTCTTTTACTAGGGAAGGCGCATCGGTCTTAACTTGCTTATAGAGCTCCTAGGTTCGTGTTTTATATCCTTCCCACTTAATAAGAAGTTTAAATCGTTTAAATTATATTTTCTATTGTATATTGTTAATTAAGTTAATAAAGTAAGAACTGTTACCGTTGTCAACAATTACAGGAGGTGGTGGCGGCACTTTATAAGTTATAGGTTCGTCTTTTAAGGGTTATAGTAAGCTTATGTAAAACGTCAGATATATTTTCATCTTAGTTGGTAGTTCAAGCTTATAAGTATATAGGCTCAATTTTTTCTTAATTTAGTATAGGCCTATAAACTTCCAATTAAGTTTCTTCAAGGGCCGTTAAGTCTTTAGGTTTTATATATTTAGGTAAACCATGTCACCTTCCTTAAAGTCCTATATAGGGGCTCGTCTTTTATTCGCATGCCATTTCTATACCATTTAAGCATACGTTAATTCACTTTATAGTAATTCCGTTAACTGCTTTATTTAATTAGCAAAGTTATGCGCGTCAATTAACTAAATCCGTTTAATTATAGGTCCTATTATATTGATTTTAGGTTATAGTTTAAATCCAAGTTAGGGGTCTTATCCGTAGGTCGTATAGAACGGCGTTATGCCTATTAATACGTTTATTATATTGTTCGCAGTAAACTCAGCTAAAGGCAGCCATTTTTCCCAGTTATCTTGCAGGTAGGAGCAGTATATTTATAGGTATTATTCTATAATCGCGTTTACAATTTCGGTTTAACTATCTATCTCCAGATAAAATACAGTTAAGAGTTGTATTTAAATGCTTAATTGTTTATATAGAGCTTGCCAGAAGTCTAAAACGAACTAGCTTCTATAGTTGGATATTATTAAATTAGAAAGTCTGTATAGCTTAAAGATATACTTAACAAAACATTTAGCTACTAATATTATATTAATTAAGTCCATAGGAATTATTGGAAATACAGGGCAAATCACCAATACTACTTAAGTAGATACAGTGATGGAAAAGGTTGTTATTCTAGATAGGAAAAGGTAAGGAACTTAAGGTTCCTCACCACGCTAGTGCCGCAACAATACGTAATAGCAACTTGCCTCACATAACGGCAACTTGCCGCATATAGCGGCAATTTGCCTTATTCCCAACACTGGCAACTCTTCTTTTTGTAGTTGCCATCTATATACACTTATAGGTTGCTACTTATACAAAGAGACAAAGCCTAAGGAGAAGGAAATAAGAAAGGGTATTAGGGGTTAACGTAAATACAAAGTAACCGCCAAGGCGCTAGTAGTAAGCGAGCCAATAGCAATTTTCCATACCGGGCATAGAAAATCCTAATTGGCTGCTCTTAAATTATTATATCTTCTACTCCCTTTTAACCCATCCTTTAACTTGTACACGCAGAGTATTTGTGTTAACGAACGTCTCTAGTGCCTTATTTAGGTTTACCTTTATTATCGCATCTGCTAGGTTATCTTGGCCATTAATCTATTAAATCTTAAAGAGTTCTTAACGCTCATAGGATTGCTAAAGTGCTATAATATCGATTATAAGACGCTTCTCCTTTATAGTACCAAGCTTAACTAAATATTTATAGAGGGAATATAAGTCTGTATATACAATTATAGGAATAGTAGGAAGTTCGAGTTAATCTATAATCATCTTTAGGGTAGTTCCAATTGTAATTGCTATATTAACTCCGCTAACCATTCTATATATCTCTGACGCTAGAACGCTCCAAGTAACGCGCTTGCTCTTAGTTGAGCTCCAATAGATAAGATTACCGTGGATTATAAAGTCATTCTCTCTAGTAAATTCATTTATAATAATAATCTTATATCCTAGCTGGGAGCTAAAATCTTTGTTATTTATAAACGATCTATTAACAAATACAAAGAGCTTAGTGGTGGGAAGATTAATAGGCATATAGAGTAGTCCCCGATTAAGATGGTTCATTTGCCAGAAAAAACGCTTATTTAGGGCAAGAATATTATCCTTAGTTAGTTCCTAGTATTAGGCGGCAATAGAGAGATTAAATAAAGCCTTAGGTTAACAGATAGAAGCAATATAAGCTCTATAAGCGCGTTGCTCCACATATCCTTGTTTTGGAGAATTAACGTTAACAACGTTAATCTTCCTACCTTAACCCTTCTGGCGCAAAGCAATGGAGTTCTTATTTAGGGAGAGGATGTATCTATTAAAGAGTAATAGTATTGTTAAGTTAAGTCTTTCCTTTGGCTTTGCTATAAGTTTTGCCTTTACTAGCGCGTCCTCTTTAAGGGCTAAGAACTAGTCGTCACCTAAAATAATTATATTATTGGTTTGCATGCCGACAATTCCAAATAGAGTTCCCGTAGTTGTAATAAGGAAGCAGGGATTAAATATAGAAGTAGTTATTAAGAGCTTCTCTTTATAGTGCTTACTATAAGTAGCCCACCAATAAGTTCCTGCCTCTGCGATTCTATATAATGGCTTAAGTACAACCATAATTATATCTTCGGGATATTAATAGCAAATTTGCTCTAAAAGGTATACCAGTATTAAGCACTAAAGGCGCGTCTCTAATTAGGTATAGGCCTAAGTAATATCTCACAAATAAACCGCTATTCCATTCTTTATTAAGGAGGGAGCTAGCGCAATAATAACTTACTAACTAGCTTATTAAATTATAGGGGATTGCGTAAGAATTACTTCCTTACTGTTATCATTATAACCTTAAATAACCAGTCTTGACTTCTTAAATGGGGTATTAGTAGCTTTGCCCTTAATCTTGTTAACTATTCTTAACTTAAAGATGCGAACTCTATTAAACTTAGTAAGGTTATACTTCTTAAATTTAAAAACTTCTTTTGTAATAAGACCATCAATCTCCTGCTTATTAAATACTTAGAAAGGAGCTCCTGAAGTTATAATACAACCTTCCTTTTAAAGCTATTTTGCAAGTTTGAAGTTAGCCTTCTCCTTAGCTGTTATAAAGGCTATTAATAGCTTAACTCTATTCTTAATGGCGGCAATAAATTGCTCTTTAAAATTAACAAGATGTTGGCGATTTTATAATCCTTTTGGGCGACCTCTACCACGTTATAGTTGCGGCGTATCTACTACAATTATATTAGGATTATGGTCGCCTTCTAGAGCACATTAATTGTGGCTCTCCTCTAGGGCGTCTTCTATAGCATCCTATAAAGGCTCGGAACTGTTATCTTTATAGTAAGGCTTAATAACAGTTAAACGGAATTAAGTGGGTTTGTAAGGCATCTAAATAGTGCAAGTTTAACTATTAATTACAATAAGTTAATGTGGGCCTAACCACCCTCCCTTTTTACGCCATACGCGTACCTTAGACTGGAGTGGCAGATTAAGCGTAGTTAAGGTATTTAGGCCATTTCTTATTCCTAGTGCGTTGTTGACCTGGTATATAGCATAGAGACGTCGCACCTCCTTTATTACCTTGCGAATAGCCTCAGCTCGTTGCACAATAGAGGGAGATAGTGGAGAATTATTAGTTATTTAAGGGTAGGCGCCAAAGACTAGTAACATAGGTACGAGTCTATCCAGGCCAGTAGAATCGTTAACGGCTTTAATAGCTATTTACAAGGTAAGTTCTTCGCTGGCGTCCTCTAGTTCTAAAAAGATAATCTTATATACGCGGCGTAATGGCGTGTAATATCGCTCCACTTTTCCAACACTATTATATGCCTTAATGGGGACTTCCTTAACCTTAATTGCTATTGCCTTTGTCTATTATCAAAACTCTATAGATGAGAAGTTCTTTTCTGCGTTATAGACAATTTGATTAGGGGGTCCTAGATAGACATTAATCTAGCATAATTAAAGGGTATCCTATGTATTCCTAGCTAATATATCCTTTAAGAAACGTGCGGCTTAAAAGGAGGTTAAGAAGTTAATAACTTAGAGTACTAGCTTGCTGCTAAAATATATAACGTTAACAATAATACAGAAGTTAAAGTTATAGTTATCTTTAAGGGTAAACTTAAATCGGCCAGGGGACTTCTGGTTTATTTAGCAGTAATGGTAGTACTTTATAAGATGCTTAATTGCCTTAACCTCAACTTTATAGCCTGCTCGCTAAAGAACCCTAAGTAATTGGTAAACGGATAGGTGGCTAAAATAATAGTGTAGTTAATATAGCTCTAACTTAGTTAAGTGGCTTTAAATAACACTCTTTTCTAGTTAATAAAGGAGCAACTAGGGGTGACCCTATTTGCGCACAATAGGCACCCGATTATCTCCCTAAATAAGCATATTCTTAAGGTTATTAAGTTTAACGCCTAATTTATCTATATCTCCAATACAAAATAGAAACGGGGTGTTCGTGGGAATAATATAGAAAGTAATATACCCTAAGGGGGTTTTAACCTTAATTGTGCTAAGAGAGATTATAGTACCCTTACTAAAACGAATTATATATTGGCCTGCTATTAATTAGTTAATCTAAATAGAGCTATTAAGCTACTAAAGAGCTCGAACTTAAGGTTCTCCTACTATAGATACTCCTGCGGCTCCAGTATCTGGCATAATACTATAGAAGACATTCGCCGAGTATCTATTGTTAAAGGAGAATATAGAACTCTCCTTTGGCTTATTAAAGATATCTAACTTCGTAATAGCATGGAGCGTAGATTAGTTATTAAGAACAGCAATAGTTTATATACCATCTACTTTACCATACTTAGTAAAGTATTAGTTGGGAGAGTAGTCCTTAATTTCTATATCTATAAGAAGCTGTTCGGCCTTATTAACCTTACCCTTAAGATCTTCTTTGCCTTTATATTAAACCAGGAAGCTTTGGAAGTAGGCTATAGTAACTTCTCGGTTTCTAACATTTCATACACTCTGGCGAAACTTATTGTATGCCTCCTTTTGTCTATTAAGGGGGTGTCTAGTTGACTAGCAATTTAGCTTCTTACAAATATAGCATTTCTTCTACTAATTGTTGCGAAATGAACCTCCACAAGGACCTTCATAATTGCTTTATAGTTAACGTTAATTATACCCTCTACTGTATCCCCTGCCACGACTACTATATGTTTAATCAGTCTAGTTGTGATCGTGTTGGTCGGCCGGGTTGATTAAAGTAGGTTAAAGTTGGGCGTTAAATTGCTATACTTCTTAAGAGTGTAGGGCAGTGCCGATAGAGGATCTTAATTGAGCATATACTCCTTTATAAGTACTTATAGGGTTAAAGAGAGCAAGGTTATATTCTTTAATACCTTGGTATACGCTAATAACTTAATCGCGTAGGCTAAAATCCTCTTAATATAATTTGGATAAACCACGCTGAATTGTCTAAAGTTAATTAAAGAGCTTTTAAAGACAATCGAGTTGAGAGGCACCTAGGTTTATAGCAATGATTTTTAGAAAGGTAGTCTTTCTCCACTCCAATATATACTGCTGCTTATTCTCCTCTGTTTTGAAGTGGCATCTTATTTTATATATTATTCGGTTAAAATCGTATCCTTTTCCTGCTAAACGATTATAATAGAAGGTACTAGCTCGGCCCTTAAGCATAACAGAATAGGCGTTATGGTATTGATTAGACTCTATTCCCACCTTCTAATAACAGTTGTAGAAGATACGTAGTTTCGAATTAAGAATATTATATAATTCCCTACTAAACTTCTTCTCCTAATCTGAATAGAGCTTTGTAAGCTCTATAAGCAATTTTAAACTACCTCCGATTTGAGATTAAGATGGAGGAGGTAGGGGTTGCATTATAGGCTGCAGTGGGGATATAGGTCTAGTTAGTAGAGTCTAAAGGTTATTAAATCGCGAAGTAATGGGATCCTGTGCCTACTCTTATTAGGGTATAGTATCCGACGTTAAGGTTACGGGTTGAATTAGATACAGAGGAGTTAAAGGTGGAGGTAGGTTTGTCTCTAGAGGTATATTGCTTGGGTTCCATCGTAAGTTAAGCTTCCTTATAGTGCGTAGTTAATGCTTAATCTCTTATAGAGTCTATTTGTGTTCTTCTTTTGCGTTAATAACCTACTCCTAAATGTTGTCTCTAATAGTACCCTTGTCCTTAGGGACAAATACTCTATTCTCCTAAAGGAAGTTATGGAAGTCCTATACAATATCCTTGTTCATGGGGGCCTATATTTCCTTTATCTATCTAATAAAGTCCTCCTTCATACATTCCCATAGCGCGGTATCGTTGTATTCACTGTCCTTATAATATGCTATATGGTGTAATAAAAATCCATTTAAGTCTTGTTTATTAGCGTTTGCAAGGTTAATTATGGCTTTGTTCCATGTCTTTAGGTTAATATCTTCCTTATACTTCTTCAGGTAGGTTAACGCCATAGTAGGTATAGAATTGACGGGGTGTCGTACATCAAAGGTAGGTAGGATTTTCGGTTTTGTAGGATCTTGTAGGTTTGCTATTAAGAGGTAGGCAATTCGAGATGTTATTCAACGCGTTTTAGATGTTGTTTAACGCGTTTTGGACGTTAACTTAGGACCCTAGGTTTAGTAACACTTCTGACCTAAAGTACTCGACCAAATCTTTGTAAACGCGGTTGTTCTGCGTAATGGACGCAACTTGGTATCTCCTAGTACTTAGTGATACTTCTATTACTAGTTTTCCGCAAGTCTAAGGTAGCATAGTATCGCCGGGATCCATTCTATATGAGCGCATATGGCACCCCTACATGAGACTATCTCTTCTGTTCGAAAACCTAGCTGGTCTATAGTTGACTGTGTATTTAACCACTGATCAGTGTTGGAAACATAGGGCAAATCACCAATACTACTTGAGTAGATACAGTGATGGAAAAGGTTGTTATTCTAGATAGGGGAGGGTGAGGAACTTAAGGTTCCTTACCACGCTAGTGCCGCGACGACACGTGATGGCAACTTGCCTTACGTGACGGCAACTTGCCGCATATGGCGGCAATTTGCCTTATTCCCAACAGGAATCATATATCATATTTTTATAAGATGGTTAATAACTACTATAACATTTATAAACCCGTTACTGTTAGGCAAGTTAACTACAAAGTTAATTAAGATATCTCGCCATCTTTGCATTAAAATTGGCAATGGTCGAAATACTCCTTGCTTCTTTATATAAAAGGTCTTCCCACACACGCACGTTCTATAAGCTTGAATGTATTTTTATATATAGTCGTGTATTATAGGCCAGTAGTATACTTATTAAATAATCTTATAAGTCTTTACACAGCCAGGATATCCTGTTATAGGGGAATTGTGTACAAATTCAAATATCTTAAATTATAAGGGTTTGGAATTCGGAACTACTATCTTCTATTAATAGTATAGTTGATTGTTACGAATTTTGCATTCGGCGAGTGTAATATCTTTATACTATTATTTTTCTATTTAAATCGCTTTTATTATATCTGCTATCCATACGTTATTTTTATATTTATATTCTATTAGCTTATTAATTTCTAATTCGTTTCTATTAAGTTCCATATCTAAGAATATAGGATGTAGTTTCTTAAAGCGTTTAGGGGGCAATAAGATCTATAATTAATTTATAATCCATTTATCTAAGGCGTTTATAGGTAAATCTTATAATTGTTATTGTTCGTACTAACTTAATAGCACGAGTGAGTCGTATCCCGGGGCACGAAATACATGTAATATCGTATGCTTATTTGGATGGTGACTGTCTCTTATATTAAAGCAGACTACGTAGTCTATATACTGATGCGACCTCCCCCTAATTAGTCAGTGCTTTAGGGGTGCACTAGACGCGTAAGCGGGTGGTTAGTGCACTGAACGCGTAAACGCGTAGTTGGTGTACCGTACGCGTAAGCACGCGTTCGGTACGATAGGTGCTGTAATTATACACTGGCGGTACTTGAAAAATGAAACCACCTATATACAGCCTCCGTAATTGTTTTAATAGAACCGTAAAACATAAAAGAAATATATAGGAAATCCCTTCTAAGGTGCCTTCTAGGCTGCCTTCTAGATGGTACTTTAAGCTGGCCGTAAGTCCTGCTTAAGGTCCGTAAAGTAAACTATACGGCCTTCTAACGGGCCGTAAAGGAACCGTATAGCCTTCCGACGGGCCGCAAATGAACCGTAAGTGCTCCGTTAGTTATGTTCTACCCATTTTGTGACCTTTAGATTGAGCTTATTTGTGTTAATTAGGGTTTTTAGAGCTTGACACGGCTTTGCCTTAGTTATAGCGTCCGCTAGGTTGTCTTCGCTGCTGATCTATTTAACCTCCGTGATTTCACGTCGTTTGTAGGCCTAATATAAGCATATTAGGTCGACTATAAGCCTCTTCTCTTGTGTTGTACCTAGTTTAACTAGGCAGTTGTAGAGGGACTTTAAATCGGTGCATAAAACCAAGGGTAACTGCTCCAGTTGTAGAATCTTCTAGACCGTTGATTTGATTGCGGCTGCTATATTAAAGCCATAAGCTAGTGCATATAGTTTAGAAGTTAGTACACTACGGGTTACCTATTTGCATTTAATTAAGGACTAGTGCAGGATGTTTACGTCCTAATTACGGTCTATAAGTACGATTATAAAGCCAATTTGCGATAATAGGTCCCTGTTATTAGCAAAGGAGGCGTCTATAAATGCTAGTAAGCTAAGGGAACTTAGGTCTAGTGGTATAAAAGTAAGTCCCCTTACTATATTATCAATTTGCCACTAAATACGCTTATTAAGCTGCTTGATATTTTCTTCTTGCGGATCTACTACCTGGGCCGCAAAGGATAAATCGTAGGCAGATTCGGGCTAACAGACTGTGGTAATATAGGCGCCTCTTGCACGCTATGTAACGTATTAGTCCTTTATATTTACAGTTTTGCGGGTCTCTCCGCGGGAGCTAGTAAGGTCCGTAGGCTTTGCTATAATAGGCTTTAGGTTTTAAGCTTGGCGTTCCTAAGTCAGCTTAATTAGGTTGCCCTTTTATATAATTAGGCCTCCATTAAACTTAATCAGATTCTGCTCAGTTAACTACTCTCACGGCTTTGCCGAGAACTTGGCCTTTTATAGTTTAGTTTCTTTAGCGTCCGCAAAGGTCTAGTCTGCTAGGAATAGGGTATCGTCTATTTAGAGTCTAATAATACCAAGGCCGTTCAATGGGCTGTATAGGAGGCAGGGGTTATAGGTTAACTGTTCTATTTTAAGCTTACTAACGTGATGCTAGTAGTACGTCTTAAACTAATGGTTTCCAGCTTCTGGTACTCCGTAAAGAGGTTTTACAACCCATAAAATTGTTCCTGGTTATAGGTTAAGCTTAAGGGGTAGCCGTATAAAGATGTCCCTACTTAGGTAGGTATTAGACTGCATATAGGCTTATAAGATGTCCCATAAGTAAAGGGCTACGGATTTAGTTTGCTATAGTCCAGGTATAAGTGCGAGTATAATCCATTAACTAACCCGTTAAATTATAGGCGATTGCATAAGGACTAGGTCCTTTCCCTAGTCGTTATAAGCTTATACAATAAGCCTTAATTTCTTAAAGGCTTTATTAGTACCAGGGTGCTTAATCTCGTCAACAAAGCATAAGTTAAATATACGGACGCCTTATAAAACGTCTCTCTCTATTATAACCGCAAAGACACCCTTTTTAAGTAGTCCGTTAATCTCTTTACGTTGTAAGTCTATAAACGGGGTTTCCTATACTAGAACTGATATATCCGCAGGCGGAGATTGCCTTGCGGTTATTCCTGTAGAGGTTAGGTGATTCTCTGTCACGGGGTTCTTGGTTATGGGGTGCTTTTAGGGGCGTCCTTAACCACGCTTTATAGTAGGTTTAGTAGGTTCAGTGGGTTTCTAGGGGACTTCTAGGGTAGGCAAGGGTACTTCTAGTTTGTCTGATTCAGTAGTCGCTTCTAGTTCATCTGGTTTGGCGGTTGCTTCTAGTTCGTCTAGCTCAACGTTATAGGTGTTTTTAGGCCAAAAGTAGGGTTTTATGGACGTGCTTCTAAAGCTAGTTGGCCCACTAGGGAGCTATACGCAGCACATCTTGTTTTCTATAGCTAGTAGACAATAAGGTCCATTCTAGCTGCCGCTTTTACGCCATACAAGGACTTTAGAGTTAAGTAGGAGGTTATATACTAAGGTTATATTAGGTCCGTTGCGGTAGTGTAGGGTATTATTAACAGTTTGTTTAGCCTGTAATTTAACTATTTCGGCCATTGCCTTCCATATTACAGCTGCTCGTTCCGTAATAGACGGGGCAGGAGGGCCTAGGTTACTTATCCTTAGGTAGGCTCCATAAACCAAGAGGGTAGGTACTAGTCCGTTAGGGCCAGCGGTGTTGTTAACGGCTTTTATGGCTATCTATAAAGCCAGTTCCTTTTAGATGTCCTTATACTCGTCCGTAATAATCTAATAAGCTCTCTATAGAGCTAGGTAAGCTCGCTTAATAAGCCCAACGGACTAGTGCGCCTTAACTAGAATGGCTTTTGTTAAAATAGCCATGGCCATAGCATACTATTAAAATTCTTTGCTGATAAAGTTCCTACTAGCGTCATAGGTGATATACTTAGGGGGTCCAACATATATGTCAATCCAGCAGGTCCGTAAAATGTCCTAAATATATTTTGCGGATATATTTTACAACCAACAGGCGGCTTGATAGTGGGTTGCCTCGTCAATTATATATAATACTAGGCTGCTGTTAATGTACATAATATCTACGTATACTGAGTGGTTAAAGTCAAGGTCCTTATAAAGGGTGAACTTAAATCAGCCTAGGGAACGTCCGTATTTCTAGAAAAAGTAGCAGTATTTAGTTAGGTGGTTAATTACCTTCCTATCAACGTTGTTGTGTCTAGAGCGTTCAAGGACTCTATATAGCTTTTCGGCTAACGGGTGGCCGAAACGGCGGTACAGGCAGTAGATTTCGGTACTGGTAAGGTAGCACAGGTTATAGTCAAAAGATTCCTAAATATAGGTCCATAGGGTCTCTCCCTATATAAGAAACGGGTGTCCAAATCATCGTACAATTGGCAGGGTAACATGCTTGCTTCCTAGGGCAGTTGCGGGGCCAATTAAGGTGTCCATAACGTTGTTATAGTAGACCTGTAACTTGTCCATATCCACAAGGCAGAGTAGGAAAGAGGTATCCGCTTTTACTATATGGAAGTTAACTGGGCTAATTAGGGTCTTAACTTTAACTAATTTAATTAATGCGGTTAAGCTAATGCCGAATTGGACGTTTATGGCCCTAGTGTGTATAATATTGATGTCCATATTATCATCTGTGGTGGTCTTATATATAAGGTATTATCCGTAGCCTATAGTAGACTTCTTGGAGGCACCTATATCGATTATAACACCGTAGAATTCCTTGGGGGTATAGCGTTCTATGGTAATATATGCAAATGGGTCCTGTTCGCGGTCCATAACGTCCATAACGGGTCCAACAGGTATGCTTACGGGCCAGTTTTCAGGTGCAATTAAGTGTATAAAGAAGCGGTCGGCTAATACGGTCGTAATATTAAAGGCTTAGCTGTCCGTAAAAGGTCTAAAAGTGGTTAGGAATGTCTCTAAGGTCTCTTATTCCTAAGCGTCTAAGTTAAAGTCAATTATAAGGGCTTCTATTAACTTATTAGGGGGCTCTTCTGCTTCCTCTCCTTCGTATTCCAAAATAAACTAGTTAATATGGCTATTAAGTCTCTTCCTAGACTTGTTACGTTCTTTCTAGGTATGCCTTATAGACCAACATCCTTCCTTACCGCACACGAAGCACTTCTGGCTGGTTTGTCTGCGGGGGTATATTTTCGTACAGGGGTTGCTGCGGGGGTTATAAGTAGGACTTGGTCGGTATAGGTGCTGCTAGCGGTAGCGGCGGTCTATAAAGTAGACGTCTAAGTCTGTTTACGGATATTAAATATCCGTAATAAAGGCTTAAGTGCTGCCTGGTAGGTTTAAGACTTTATATATTACAATAGAGAAGCGTAGGTTATTAATGAGGCCAGCTAAGGTATCTGCAAGCTTATAATAGGCGTACTTATAGGGCTCTACTTCCTGGCAAGCCGTAATAAGTTTATTATATAAGAAGTCGTCTATTTAAAGCTTAGCATTAAGGCTGTACTATAGGTGCTAAAGGTCTTTAATAAGAATTTACAGGCACTCTATAGTCAATTTTTTAGTGTTCTTGTCAATTACGGTCCGTAGCTTGGTTACATTCCATTAGGTAAGAATATCACGCTTATATTCCAGTCCTTTAAAGTAGTTGCATGTAGCTTTATATAGCTTATTAAAGGGAACACCAAGGGGGTTACTCTTAAGGTTGGTGTAGTAGTGATTAAGGGCTAGGCCACGTAGCATAGTAGAGTAGGCTTGGCTAAATTCCTATTTAGGAATATTAGCCTTCTGGCAGAGGTCTATAAAGATGGTTAGTTTAAAGTCAAAGTTGTCGTTTTTACCGCTGTACTTGGATTCGTCGGTATAGAGCTTGGCCAGGTTAGCTAGCTCCTTGCCATAGGTCTTCGCTTAGGTGGGTTACGGATCTATAACTTACGGATCTGTGGCTTGCAGATATATAGCTTGCGGATATATAGCTTGCGGATCTATAACTTAGACAACGGGGGTAATTTAGTCCGTATTTTAGTTTGCAGGGGTATTACAGTCCATAATTTAGGTTACGTGGGTATTGCGGTCCGTAACTTAGGTACTAAGTGTACTTTGGCCTGTAAGATTAATTCCAAAACTGCTTAGGTTTATAGGACAAGTTTAGTTAAGTAGGTTAGGTATAAGGCCAGTAATTATATTAAGTTTAGAAGAAGTAAAGAGTTCCTTAGTTTTTTGGAACTAGTCTAGGATTTCCTCTTTAGTCCATTCCGTTTAGTCCTTCTCATATATTGTGTTGTATAAGGACTGTGTAATAGTAACTCGTTTATTCCTTTTAACCCATACACCTTGGTTACGTAAGAGGGTCCGTAGGTTACGGATAGTAGTAGGGTTGTATGCTTTAAAGATAGCTTCTATAAAGTCCGCGAAGTCTTCCTAGTATTACTCCTATAGGTCGACGTTCATAAGCTTAAAATATTCGTATTTAAGAACTTTGAATTTAATGTAGTTGTTAACATTAGGTATGGACGTAAGGTTGGCTCCCTGCCTCCACTTTTCCTAGCCTTTATTAACTTGCTTCCTTAGGTCTGCCATACTATATAGTATAGTGTAGTACGTAGTGGGTGGAAGAGGTCTTGTAGTGGTCCGTAAAGGCAGTTGATGTCCGTAACGGTTTGCAGAAGGGTAGGGGGTTTCCGTAAGGTCTTATAACGGTCCGTAAAATCGATTGACGGGTCCGTAGTGGTTTGCAGGAGGGTAGGGGGTTCCGTAAAGGTCTATATTCGTGTCTATAAACTTCCGGTAAACCGTACTAAGACTTGAATAAGTATACAGAGTTGGTAATAGGTCCGTAATCCCCGACTTCCGACCTTCCAGCAGGTCGTACTAGGAGTCTGAACGGGTGGTCGCTGTCGTATATCGCTTGGTAGGAGGTGTCGAGTGATTGCTGATCTGTGCGCGCTCACTAATCAGTGTTCGTACTAACTTAATAGCACGAGTGAGTCGTATCCCGGGGCACGAAATACATATAGTATTGTATGCTTGTTTGGATGGTGACTGTCTCTTGTATTGAAGCAGACTACGTGGTCTATATACTAATGCGACCTCCCCCTGATTAGTCAGTGCTTCAGGGGTGCACTAGACGCGTAAGCGGGTGGTTAGTGCACCGAACGCGTAAACGCGTAGTTGGTGTACCGTACGCGTAAGCACGCGTTCGGTATGACAGGTGCTGTAATTATACAGTTATATTAATGCATTAGGCTTCTAATTAAGTTTGCCCAGTTGGTATATAATCTTAAAGTTAAATTATAAGAGGTATTTAGCCTAACGAATTTAGCGCTGCGTTAACTGCTTTATAGTTATAAAGTACTGTAGGTTTTTGTGGTCCGTTAACACGCGTATTAGAAATAATAATCCTTTAAGTTCTAAACGCCATTGTTTAAAGCATCTAATAATTATAAGTAGTTCCTTATTATATATCTTATAGTTTAATTTGGCAGGGGCAAGCTTTTAAAAGAAAAAGGCTACTAAATATAGCTCACCGTCCTTATTATATTGCGATAATACTCCCCCTAGGGCATAATTAGACGAGTCTGTTTTAATAATATATTTAAGGTTAGGGTCGAAGTAGGCAAGAATTAGAGTAGTTATAAAGCGTTATTTTAAGTTATTAAAAGCTTATTTATATCTAGCAGTCTATTTAAATTTTATATTCTTTCTTATTAGGTTTACTAATGGTTAGGCAATTTTTAAGAACTAGTTAATAAATTAGTGGTAGAAATTTATAAATTCTAGGAATCCTTAAATGTCTTATATATTACTAGGGCTTCCCTAGTTTATAATTGCAGCGACCTTTTAGGGTCCATTTTAATTCCATTATAGGATATAATTAGGCCTAGGTACGTAACTTTAGACACGTAGAACTTATATTTCTTAATATTATATTATAAACCCGCATCTCGCAAACGTTTAAGGACTATCTAGACGTGTTTTTAATACTTAGAAAGCAAAGACGAGTAGATTAGAATATTATTAATATATATAGTAACAAATATATTAAGGAATTTATGGAGTGTATTATTAATATATTGCTAAAATATACCGGGACCGTTCTTTACACTAAACGGCATTACTAGGTATTTAAAGAGTCCCTATTATATATAAAAGGCTGTGTACTTCTTATCTCCTTCTCAGATGCAAATTTAATTGAAGGCAGCGGCTATATTAAGCTTTGTAAAATATTGTGCCTTTACTAGACAGTTAAGCGTCTCTTAAATTAAGGGGATTGGATATTGGTTTTAAATTATAATTATATTTAAAGCTTGGTAATTAATATAGAATCTTAAGCCTCCTCCTAGCTTTTTAATAAATAATATAGGTAAGGCAAATAGAGATTAACTAGGGCGAATAAATCCTTTTTCTAGATACTTATTAAGGTATTATCGCATTATAAGTAGTTCTTCTTATAATATACCATATAGCGGACTGAACTTTGGTGTTGTACTAGGTTCAAGTTCTATCTTAAAATTATATTTATCCTAATATAGGGGTAGCTAGTCTGTAAATTATTTTTCAAACTTATTAATTAGATTATGGTACTCCTTAGGTATAAGAGGTTAAGGGTTAATATACTACTTTGATTTTAGCGCCTTCTTAATGTCTTCTATTATTATAGCGAAGATTTTATAGTCTCGTTTTCTTGCTAATAAAATAAAAGGTATGGCTTATATTATATAAATTTCAAGGGGTTTTAATATATTATCTTTATATTCTTTACTGCGATTAGCAGTTGTAGTTTTATTATGTTGGTTTAAGGTTTATAGTAAGGGCAATTTGTATTATATTAAATTTAAATAGCTTTGTACATGTTCGTAGGGCAGGTGGTATTTTAAATAATAACTTTAGCAATAGGTTATATAGAATTTTAGTATTTCTTTAACCCAGCTAATTAAAGGGTTGTGCCGTTTTAGCTATCTATATCTAAGTATTATTTTATATTGCTTTAGGGGTGTTATAAATAGGAAAATATATTTAAGGTATTCGCCTATCCGCATTTTTATAAGAGCGTAGTGTGTTAATTCGCTATATATTAAGGGTTTGCCGTTAAAGCCTTATAGGCCTTAGGGCTTATTAAGTTTCTTTAAATTTAGGCGTTAGGTTTTTGTGTAGTTTATATTAATAAAGCCTATACTAGTAGCTCCACTGTCTATAAGGATTTGTACCTCCTTCTATTTTCCAAGTATTTAAATTTCGCTAAGTATATTAAGGGAGTCGTGTTGTATATTAGCACTAGAAGAGCCTAGACACTTATACTTTTCTACTTCTTATCCTAAGGCGCGACTTAGCCCTAGGACAATTTGTTTTCTAAGTTAGCTAAGTATAAGATACTTCGTAATAACCAGGTATAATTTATAGAATAAGTATAAGTTAAGGAGTAAGTACGGCTTAAAAAACAAGTGCGATTTAAGGAGTAGGTGTAATTTAAAGACCAGGAGGAACTATAGCGGACTTTTTTAAAAGGGTAAGTTTGGTAATTTCTTTAGATATATCCTTTTCTGCCACATCCAAAGCATTCTCTATTTATAGCTTAAGTTCTTTATTTGTTAGTTTTTAAGGGTGTATAAAATCAAGTGGCGTTAAGGTCTATAGGGTCGTGCGTAGGTTTCGGAGAAGGGTCGCGCTTTAGGGTATATATTGGTTTTATAGAGTCTTAAACATAAGACGTGGTTGGCTTTAGAGAATGAGTTTATTTGTTATATTAAAGGTCCTTATTAATTCGTTAACATATTATAGCAAATTTAGGTAGGTCCTTTGGCAGTTCCCTACCTACTAACTATACTCTAATTTTATCTAAAATAGCTCATTAAAGAGCAGCAACTTTAGCGGCTTTATTCTAATCTAGTTCGCTAATAAGGCCTAAAAATTCCAAAAAGAAGCTGGTAAAGTCTTAATTCCGTTGTTATAGGTTTTTAAGTTTAGTAACAGCGGTGTGTTTATAGCTAGCGTTATTATACGTTTGTTCTAATAAAGAGACAAAGATTTCAAAATTAATAAAGGTGCTATTACAGAAGAATAGGTCTATAGTTTATATAGCGTCTTTGCTTAATTAAGACATCCTATAGCTAATCTTACTAGCTTTAGTAGGGTATCAGTTATAGTTTATTAAAAGTTTAAGGCGGAGCTTAGTTACAAAGGGATGTAGGTTATTTTAATTTCTATTAAACATTAAAGGGTTAGGAAGCTTTTCTAATTTTATAGTAGATACTGGGTTTATTATAGGTATAGGTTAAGTTACTATTACTAGTTTAGGGTTCGCATTTAACGGGCCGGGTTTATATACGGTTATCTTAATTTTATTCATAGGTGTTACTATCAGGGTCTCTATTATAAGTGTATTAACGTTGCAGAGTTCTTCGTGGAGTGTTTCCATTAATTACTAATGCTGGGCTTTTAGTGCAGCCCGCTGCTAAGCTAAAGCATCTGTAAAGGCTTCTTGTATTATAGTTAACTGTTCCCTAACTAGGGTTATAATGCTTGTAGTTAACGCGTGGGATTTAAGGTCGTTTACCATTTTAATAATAGTTATTTTTAACGCAATGTAATATAAGGGCGCGAAGAGGCTTTGGGAAAGATTTAAAGGAACAATATAAATTCTATCTAAATCTAAGGGTATATAGCTCTTGCTAGGAACAAGATGTTGCGTAAAAAAGAGAAAGGAATAACAAGAGAATCTTATAATTAAACAGTTTAGGGGTTTTAGTTGATGCGTGCGCATATACGCACGCGGACGGACTTTGGTAGTATTTAATTAATCTGGCAGAACTTAGCAGAAGTTAATCAAGCTGGCAGAATTCGGTAGAATTTGGTCAAAGCTTTAAGTTCTATCTGTTAAGTGTTTTACCAAGACATTCCTACTGTAACTAGGCTAGTCCCGTTATAGGTAGCGTGGATATGGATCTAGATCCAATAGTTATCTATTTATAGCGTTGTTAAGGCAACGCTGTAATGCATTAATTACTGCACTAACCATTAGATGGCGTAAAAGGGGTAAATAGTAGTAAAAATAATAAAGTCTCTTACCTCTTATTCTTATTATTACCATTAACTATGCCTCTAAAGCTAAGAAAGAAGAAGGCTGTTACTAAACCACCTTTACTACCTCCACTACTATTACCTCCCTTAAACGTACCTCTATGCCTTTAGCTATGAGATGGCCCTACTTAGCAGCCTTACTACTGTACCGCCTAGTCTCCTAACTTGTTAGATATAGTAGTGAGGCTAGAAGATTAAGTCTCTAATATAACTGAGCCTAATTAATCTACTACAATTTAAACAACGCTAACGCCTAATCCCGATATACCTAAGGTCTCAACTTTTATAACAGCTCTAACGTTTAGTGCGTTTAGCGCTGATTGGTCTGCTAAAGTGCGCGCTGGCAAGGCTTCTCCTGAAGATAAGAGTTAGTTTAATTAGTCCTGGGTTAACTAGAATAGATTACCTAGCTATATTATCCCAATCTCTAAAGGTAACGATAAGCTCTCCTCCCTAATCTAGCGGTTGGGCGTACTAATGGAGAACTATAAGACTAGCAACTAGTAGTGGCTCTACAAGGAGTGTTATTGTAAGTAAAGCATTAAGGCCCACTCCTAGAACACCTATAAAGGAAGCTCTAATATTATAAAGCATATTTAAGTGGTCTATAGTCGTACATTTAACAAGAAGGGTAAGGAGGTGCTATACACGTTAAAGTTAATCTCCGTACTTAAAGGTCTCAATGCGAATAATCCCCAGGAGCAGTAGGTTCTTAATAAATTGGCGCATACATTTAATAAAAAGACGTTTAGGCGACTTCTTCTTTAATAGATTATCTATAACAACGTATTTTTTAGGTAAGTTAATAGGCCAGTCTTTTGCGAGTTTATTAAATATCTATTGCCTTAAGTAGCAGAATGTATGCCTAGTAGATAGTTAGTTAGATCTTAGATTATTAAGGGCTATGCTTACTATAAGACGGCAGTAAAGAGAGAGCTATAATACGCGGTTAGTAAGATCTATTTATCTTTTAACCTATAGACGTTGGGCAACCTTCTTTTACTTAATGGCGTTATTGCCCATTTTCTTAAGATTTTAAGTCTTAAGCAACTCTTCTTGCTATTCTAGAGCAGACTAGCTTATATACTAGCGTAAATATTACAGAAGGCGTAATTGCCATAATTAAAGACTTTGGTATTAAGAATAAGCAGATTGGGTATTTTATGCTAGATAACGCGACCAATAACGATATAGCAATAACGGCCATTATAAAGGAGTTCGACTTTAATCCAATTAAGCACTAGCTACGTTGTTTAGGCTATATTATTAATATTATTGCCCGCCACCTCTTATACGGTTATAACCCAGATTTATTTAAAGCGGAGGATGTGGTACCTAAAGACATAAAGGCGCAGTTATAGATGTAGAGGAAGCAAGGACTAGTTGGCAAAGCTTATAACTTAATTTTATGGATGTATACAAGCCCTTAGAGAAGACATTAGTAGTATAAAAGTAAGTAGTTCTAAAAGTACGAATTAATTAATAGTGTTAATAAATTATTAGGCTAGAAGATATATCTTTAGAGCATTCTCCTAGAGGACTAATGGGATATAATAAACCCAAGACCTCTCCCGATCTAACGCTACCCGCTAGAATAGTACTTTATAAGGAATTCTGTACACTAAATTAGCTTCGCGCGCCATTTAAAGACTTTATATAGTTAGAGTAGTAACGCGTAAGACAACTAAAAGAGAGGCTAGAATTTACTTAGCCAGAAGACCAGGACAGCGCTTAGAATATAATCTTTAAAGATGCGCTTACTATAGACGATTGGGAGGTTCTAATATAGTACAAAAATTTACTTAAACCATGCTGGGTTGCAACTATGGACTTATAAGGCTAACTAGGTAATAGCAAGTTATGTGGGCTAGTTAATATTTAGTAGGATATTAAATGTATTACTAAAGAACTTACCTTCGCGTATAAACGCTTTAAATCCGCACCGCCCTTGTTAATTAAAGGAGAATGGCATTTTGCTACATAAATCAAGTTTGCACTTAATAAGGCTTAACGGTACTATGCGAAGATTAATAAGTTAGCAGCCTATATTGCCACAGTCGTCCTCCATCCTAGATACAATTGGCAGTATATAGAAGCTTAGTGGGAGTATAAGAAGACTTAGATTACGTCTGCCCGTAAATTAGTTAAACATCTATAGCTTATAGACTATAAGTAATAGCCCATCTTAGAAGCTCTATCCCTGGAGAAGAAGAAGCCTAGGTATAAGCTTAATATTATAGAGGCCTATATGATAAAAGGTCTTTAGAAGAGCGGCTATTAACGTTATTCTGCTGCTATATAGGATAAATATAATCGCTATTATATGCAGAATTAAGTTAAAGATTACAAGACCCTAATTAAGTGGTAAAGAACTACTGGCTGCGAATAGTACCCGCACCTTACTTAAATAGCCATTAATCTCCTATTAATTCTAGCTATAAGTAATAAGCTAGAACGTATCTTTAGCCGTCTTAGCTAGATAATTATAAAACGCCGCAACTACCTTAAGCAGAGTACAATCTAGGCAACTTTATGTCTCTACTCCTAGGACAAGAATAAAATTATTAATTTAAGACTTAATATAACTCTACTTAAGCTTATAAAGTTAACTTCTCTAGAGTTAGTTAGGTCTAAGAGGCGGAGGTTATTAATTTAAGCAATCCTTATAAGTGCCGCTAAGGCGCTAGTAGTAAGCGAGCTAATAGCGATTTTCTATACCAGGCATGGAAAATCCTAATTAGTTAGTAGAAGTTAGGGTCCGCAGATTACAGTAGAACTTAGTAGACAGTTGCGGTGGAACCTAGTAGACAGTTATGGTAGAACTTAGTAGACAGTTGCAGTGGAACTTAGTGGATAGTTATAGTAGAACTTAGTAGACAGTTGCGGTGGAACTTGGTGGACAGTTACAGTAGAACTTAGTGGACAGTTACGGTGGAACTTAGTAGATAGTTGCGGTGGAACTTAGTAGACAGTTGCGGTGGAACTTAGTGGACAGTGGCGGTAGAACTTAGTAGATAGTGGCAGTAAAACTTGGTGGATAGTTGCGGTAGAGCTTAGCAAATAGCTGTAATTAGATTATACTAAAAACCACACTAGGCTGTTATGTCACGTAAGTTACGAAAATCGCTATACGGCAAAATTGAAGCCTGGGTATAGATAAAGTTTGGATCTCAATCCAGATCCGATGGATTTAATGGATTTAAGGCTAACTGGATTTGGATCTAGATCTAATCCATCCATCTCTTACACTGGCTTAAAATAGTCTTTAATTATTAGCTAATTAGAGTTACTTGGTTTAGGAGGCTTAAGAAAGCTAGTATATTAGTTTATCTAGTAATTATTAATAAGGTAATCTAAAGTAGTAGTATATTCTAATAAGATTATTATAAGCTCCTACTAATACCTTGCCCTCTTATAGATATAGTAGTAGTAGTATACCTTCTTTCTATTACTAACCGCGCCTTTAAGCTAAATATTCTCCCCCTACTTTTATATTAGTAATATATAAGGCTTAGTGTTTTTAATGCCAAGTATAAGAGACTTATATTAGATATACTACCTACTACTATACTTAAACTTCTCTACCTCTAGGCGGCCTTTAGCTATAGAGTTAATATATTCTAGGGTAAGAATAATATTATTAAATAGGGGTGTGGCTAAATAACTAGGTAAAAAGCATATAATACTAAATTAATTTGTCGCTAGTGGGTAAGTTTATTTAGCGGCTATAGTGGAAATAAAATACTAAATTAATAAGTAGTATGCGTAGTAGGAGTAAAGGAGGGTAACTCCTTAATTCTATAGTAAAATTCTATAGGTAATTAGTAGTAGTTCTTTGATTAACGTCTGATACGGATCCTATCTAGGCCCACGCAGACTACTCCGTACACAAGGGAAACTTATAAATTGACAAGAAGAAAACCCTTATTAATATAGGGGACGGAAAAACCCTATGAGCTACCTCAGTAGGATAAAAAACCCCTGCTTTACCATGTCCGTCCGTAACAGCGGCCCTGCGGGCCTACGGCTACGTCCTGTCCTCCTTGGATGTTCGAACTCCTTGGGAACCACTGCTTCCTTCCTTGGCTTATCCAAGCTAGGGTTCACTACGTCCTAACTAGGCCTTGCCAATTAATTGCCGTGTGCTTCGTGCTTTGTGCTTTGTGTTCCATATCTTAACCATCCCCTGTGTGCTATCTCCTGTAGACCATT